>Ga0256868_10000107_pt1 | contig 48400 bp, 52 predicted proteins | sample RVTome_13_FD_187341 | JGI IMG/M metagenome (GOLD analysis project Ga0256868, IMG submission 187341) | Soil microbial communities from uranium-contaminated site in the Upper Colorado River Basin, Wyoming, United States - RVT92D227 HiSeq ...
CCATGGGCACTTCAGCCAATCCCGAATTGACTACTTTGCCCGCTAGGGTGAACATTGCTGTGCCCTTACTTCCCTCAGTGCCGATAGAGGCAAACCAATCCCCTCCTCGTTCAATTATCAGAGGAACGTAAGCAAAGGTCTTCACATTGTTTAATAGAGTAGGTTTACCCCACAAGCCAGACTCGGCAGGATAAGGTGGCCTGGGGCTAGGGGTACTCATCCTCCCCTCAACAGCCGCTATCAGTGCTGTTTCCTCACCAGAGACGAACGCACCAGCCCCGGCTGCTATCTCAATGTGAAATCCAAATTCACCCCCTAAGATATTGCTTCCCAGAAAACCTATTTCCTTCGCTTGCTTTAAGGCAATCTGGATACGCTCAATAGCCAAAGGATATTCAGCACGAACATAGATATAGCCTTGCTCTGCACCTATCGCATAGCCGGCAATAATCATACCCTCGATAACTTGATGCGGGTCACTTTCCAAAACCACCCGGTCCATGAAAGCACCTGGGTCACCTTCATCAGCATTACATATGACATATTTTGGTGTGCTCCTAGCCTCACGGCACAGCTCCCACTTTTGATGTGTAGGAAATCCAGCTCCTCCCCGCCCCCGCAGCCCGGATTTCTTCAGTTCCCCAATTATCTCGTCAGGCGACATCTTTAACGCTTTCTCCAAGCCGCCATAGCCACCATTGGCAATGTAGTGATTTATGTTTTCAGGGTTGATGTAGCCACAGTGGCGCAGTATAAGACGAAGTTCACGCTCAAACCTGGGAAGCTCTGGAATGTAGACTGCTTCCCCACCACCTCCTTCAAGAGTGCCTAAGGCAAGCTCAAGGCACGGGTCGTCGCCGGCAACATAACCTTCCACAAGGCGGGGTACACTCTCTGGAGTTACATTAGGATACACGACACGAAGAGAGCTAGGCTTGGATATAACAACTAAGGGATCAGCATGGCATAGACCCGTGCAGCCAACTTTAATAATCGGGACCTCCAGTCCTTGCCGCGTTAGCTCACGCCTAAAAGCATCAACTACATCCAGGGCGCCGGCTGCCCGCCCACAAGTAGCTGTGCCGATACAAATATAGCTGCCCTTCTGCAGAGCTTTCCATTCAATTTCCGCCTTATTTTTAATTTCCCGGAAAGCCAAGCCCATGTTTATTTTAGATTGCGACTTAAGACCGGCCCGGTTTACCACTTAAAGTTGACCGACGCCAGGTAAAACAAAACTAGCACATGTAGACCATTTATTCAACTCTCCTTGCTTTTCAGTTCTCTGGAAGCGAGTCAGATTTTGGAGCGAACTAACACCCCCCCCCCTCACTATCATCCCACTCCATCCCGGACAAGCCACTTTACCCCGCCGGTATCTCACAGTAACTTCAAAATGGTCCTTAAGCTCTACCTGCTCCGGAACCAGAGCTCTGGCCATCCCAAGGCTACTGCGATACAATCGTCTTGCACCTGCTCTGTCTTCTTTCACTAGGGTTCCGCTAGCCACTAAAGCTACAGCAGGTAGCGGGTACCTCTCAATAAACATTCACCCCCTTCCGGCATCCTTTACAAAATTGTCGCGCTAAAAAGTGTAGACCCACTTTCCTAAACCGCTTGACATGTTAAAGACCCAAATGTTAATATAATTATGAGCATACGCTCATAATATAGGAGAAAAGATGTCGAGACCGCCGAAGTGCCGTCGAGTTGCTTTCCTGCCATGCGTAACCTATTTCAAGCCGGCAGGTATACCGTTAAGAGCTCTTGAAGAGGTACGCCTCTCTGTGGAGGAGGCTGAGGCAATACGATTGAAAGATCTTGAGGGACTGGAACAGGAGGAGGGTGCTGAGAAAATGAATGTCTCTCGTCCAACCTTTCAGAGGGTATTAGCGTCGGCACGGCTGAAAATGGCTGATGCCTTACTTAATGGCAAAGCGATAAGAATTGAAGGCGGTAACTTTGAGATGTCTCCTCTGCGTTTCAGTTGCGCTTATGGTCATGAATGGGATGTGCCTTTTGAAGTTGCCACAAGTGCACCCCCTCAGCTTTGCCCTACCTGCAATACATTAGACATAATGCCAGTTCAACTACCCGGCCCCGGCTGGGGTGGGTGGGGAGGTCGTCACCGGGGAGCGGGAAGACGTTGGAGGTGAGACTATGATTTTTGTTGACAGGAAGAAATGTAGCGGTTGTGCCCTTTGTGTTGAGGCATGCCCACAAGGGGCTATCAGCATACGGGATAGCATGGCAGTGATAGACCAGAGACTCTGCCGTCAGTGTGAAATCTGTGCGGAAGTATGTCCTGCCGGAGCTATCCGTGTTGTCGAGCCTGTGTATGTCACATTAAAGAAAGGAGGTGACACGATGAGAGGAAGAGGCTGGTTTGGACGGGGATACTGGGGGTGGGGCAGAGGTAACCCCTACCCCTTCTGCCGCTTCTATCCCTGGCTTCCCCGGAGATGGTGGGCCTACGGTAGAGGTGCTTATCCTCAGATGGCACCATCTTATGGCCCCGTTTACCAACCTTACTGGCAGTGGTAAGGATTAAGAGCAAGTAAAGCATTAGAAAAAGGAGGTGAAACATGCCTAACAGATTTGGACGAGGAAGAGCTTACGGTCGTGGTTTTGGAGCAGGTATGGGTTTTGGCTTCAGAGGTGCTTCCCCTCCCTGGCCCTATGTAGGGATAGGCAGAGGCGGACTGCCACGGTGTGGTTACTTCTTCAGTGGCGCTGGAGCGCCCGCGAACTGGCCGTATCAGCCGCTGGCGGGAGCACAGGCCGCGCCTGAGTATGCACCCTACTCCCCCCCCAAATGACCAGAGAGGAGGAACTCAACTACCTTAAGGACCAGGCCGAGGCAATAAAGGGCCAGTTGGAGGAGATCGAGTCCAGGATGCGCGACTTGGAAAAAGCCGGAAAATAACACACAGATAAAGCACAAGATAAAGGAGGTGCACTATGCCAGGATTTGATGGTACCGGTCCTAGGGGAATGGGGCCAATGACTGGAGGAGGCAGGGGCTTCTGTAGCCCCTGGGGAGTAGGAGTTGGTCGGCCTACGTATGGCTTTCCCCGCAGGGCACCATACGCTTCTCCCTATTACGGAGCGTATGGTTTCGGGCCGTTTGCTCCGCGGATGACCCGTGACCAGGAGCTTGAATTCTTGAAGACCGAGTCCCAAGCGCTCAGGGAGGAGCTTAAGGAACTGGAAGACAGGATAGGGCAACTGTCAGCGGAGAGAAAATAAGGAGGTACTATGAAAATCGCCATTTCAGCTACGGGCCCTACTCTAGATGCTGAGGTTGACCCCCGCTTCGGGCGATGCCAGTGTTTCGTCATTGCTAACCCGGAGACAATAGAATTTGAAGCCATTGATAACTCCAGTGCCATGGCGGCAGGCGGAGCAGGCATCTCAGCTGCACAGATGATAGTCGATAAAGGTGTGGACGCGGTGCTCACCGGTAACTGCGGCCCCAATGCCTACCAGGTGCTATCGGCGGCCGGGATTAAGGTCATCAGTGGGGTTGCGGGTAAGGTGCGGGACGCTATTGAGGGCTACAAATCAGGCAAATTCCAGGCCAGCTCACAACCCAATGTCCCTGGTCATTTTGGTATGGGTAGGGGAATGGGTCGTGGCAGAGGCACGGGCTAAAGATAAAAGAGAAGTTTTCTTTGGAGGTGTAAATATGCCTAAAGGAGATGGCACCGGGCCACCCACCGGGCGTGGTCAAAGGGGTGGCCGGATGGGAGGTAACCAACCCGGGGCTGGCCCCGGTGGTAACTGTGTCTGTCCCAGTTGCGGGGAAAAGATGCCCCACGAGCAGGGCACGCCGTGTTACGCCGTGAGCTGTCCCAAGTGCGGTACCAATATGGTAAGAGAATAGGGAATAGACTACTTAGAAAGGGAGGGTATTAGATGCCGTTTTTCGAGCCTTTAGAGAAGCTTGACCCAAAGCATGTTGACCTGGAGAGAGCCAGGAAATCCCTGCGAGAGGAACTGGAAGCCATAGATTTCTATCAGGAGAGGATAGATGCCACCGAGGATGTTTCACTAAAGAAGCTCCTCGAGCACAATATGAATGAGGAGAAAGAGCATGTCGCCATGCTCGTCGAGTGGCTGAGGAAGAATGACTCGACGCAGGATAAAGTGTTCAAAGAGCATGACTAAATCGTTAAAGTGGAGAATTTGAGGTACTCATGATTATTTCGGTTGCCAGCGGTAAGGGGGGAACCGGCAAGACACTGGTGGCTACCAGCCTTGCCATTTCCCTGAAGGATAGACAAAAGGTGCAGCTTCTCGACTGTGATGTAGAGGAACCTAACGACCATATCTTCTTAAAACCGGTAATCACTATAAGCGAAGCAGTCTGCATTCCTGTTCCTGAGATAGACGAGAAAAAGTGCAACTACTGCGGTAAGTGTGCCAAGGTCTGCGCCTATCATGCCATTGCTGTTTTCCCAGGACATGTGCTGGTTTTCCCCCAGCTTTGTCACGGGTGCGGTGCCTGTAGCTATCTCTGCCCGGAAAAGGCTATCAGCAGCGAGGTAGGAAGGAAAATCGGCGTTGTCGAGTGTGGACACTCGGATGGCGTGGGGTTTGCTCACGGGAAGCTGAACGTGGGTGAGGCTATGCCGACGCCGGTTATTAGAACGGTGAAAGAACGGGCTAATCATGATGGGATAGTTATCATTGACATCTCCCCAGGCACATCCTGTCCGGTAGTGGAATCAATCAAGGACAGCGATTTCTGCCTGCTGGTAACCGAGCCGACTCCCTTCGGGCTTAACGACCTTATCCTGGCGGTGGAGACCGTGAAGGAGCTTAAAGTCCCCTGTGGGGTGGTCATTAACCGGGCTGGAGTAGGTGACGGAAAAGTAGAAGAATACTGTCTGAACGAAAACATACCAGTCCTGCTTACCATCCCTCTGGATATGGAGATTGCCCGCCTCTACTCAAGGGGAGTAGCACTAGTTGATGGTTTACCCCAATGGAAAGACTGCTTCCTTGAGCTTTTTGACCGAATTCAGGAGATAACAGGTGAAAGAAGTTGTAGTGCTAAGTGGTAAGGGTGGCACAGGAAAGACCAGTTTTGTCGGCTCATTCGCCGCCCTGGCTAAAGGCGCCGTACTGGCCGACTGCGATGTGGATGCCGCCGACCTGCACCTTTTGCTTCAGCCGGCTAGACGGGAGAAGCATGAGTTCTGGAGCGGACAGACTGCCTTTATTGCTGAGGATAGATGTACCCAATGCGGCTTATGCCAGGAGCTATGCCGCTTTAAGGCGATTAAGGATTTCCGGGTTGACCCCATCTCCTGTGAGGGCTGTGGCTTCTGCTCTCGTATCTGCCCAACTGAAGCCATCACTATGAAAGAAAACCTGGCTGGTCACTGGTTTATCTCTGATACCAGATACGGTCCTCTGGTGCATGCTCAACTCGGCGTTGCCCAGGAGAACTCGGGGAAGCTGGTAGCCACGGTCAGACAGCAGGCGAGACAAATGGCGGAAAAAGAAGTAGCCGATTACATTATCAGCGATGGCCCACCCGGCATCGGCTGCCCGGTCATCTCATCTCTATCCGGAGCGAATCTGGCTCTACTGGTAACTGAGCCGACGCTGTCTGGAATACATGACCTTGAGAGAGTTCTCGGCGTCTGTCAACACTTCGGCGTCCCAGCTCTGGTGTGCATCAACAAGTATGATGTTAACGAGGACAACACTCGCCAGATTGAAAAGTTCTGTCTAGGTCAGGGAGTAGAGGTAGTTGCGAGGATTCCATTTGATAATACAGTGACTAAAGCAATGGTAGCGGGCTTGCCGGTTGTGGAATATAGCCGAAACGGTGTGTCGCACCAGATAGAAGCACTGTGGGAGCTAGTATTAAAATCGCTCGCAAAGTGAGGAGGGAAGATGCCTATTTACGACTTTAGATGTCAGGAATGCGGAAAGGTTTCCGAGTTCTTATTGTCCAGTTCATCGGATAGCAGAACGTTAGACTGCCCTGGCTGTGGCAGTCAGCACTTACAAAGACTAATATCCGCCCCCAGCTTGTTGAGAGACAAAGCTAATGCTCCAGGCACTACTTGCTGTGGTCGGACCGAGCGGTGTGAGACGCCACCTTGCTCTACTGGCGAACAATGCCACAGGCATTAAGGAGGCGATGTTATGCAAGACCTGATTAAGGAGTTTATGGCTCAAAAGAGATTTGCTGTAGTTGGTGCCACTGACAATCCTGGTAAGTATGGTCATCAGATATTCAAGAATCTGAAGAACCGAGGCTATGAGGTCTATCCGGTAAACCCCAAGCTCAAGGAGCTTGAGGGAACAAGGTGTTACGCCAGCCTCGCCGATATTCCGATTAAGGTGGATGTTGTTGACTTTGTCGTGCCGCCCGGGGTGACCGAGGAAATTCTCAAGGAATGCAAAGAGCTGGGACTGAGCCGCATCTGGCTACAGCCTGGCTCAGAAAGCGAAGCGGCCATAGCCTTTTGCCGCAAGAATAGCCTGAAGGTCGTGCACGATGTTTGTGTGATGTTGAACTAAAGGGAGTTTGGATGCAGCCATTTGACCTTGAGCCCAAATATTCAAACAATGAAATACCCGGCAAGTGCATCAAATGCTTGGCGGAGCAGGAGCTATATAATTGCCTGAGAGGACTCCTGGGAGGGGAGAGCGAGAATAAAGAGATGCAGCAAGAGGTATGAGATGCTGCTAGCCTTTCTCAAGTCTCCTGAGTCACAGAGACTACGTGACGAAGCAGAAAGGTACCTTGCCGAGGGAAAGAACGTAAAACTCAGGCTATACTTTGTCGATGGGAAACCTGGATACGAGCTAAAGGTAAACTAATAAATTGGAGGTGTTTCATGAAATACGCGGTACCAGTAACTGGTGGCATGATGTCACCACACTTTGGCCATTGTGAGCAATTTGCCCTGTTTGATGTTGAGGAACAGAAGAAAGAGATTACTAGTCGGGAATTCATCACCTCGCCGGAGCATCAGCCTGGGCTTTTACCTGTCTGGCTGGCGGAAAAGGGTGTCTCAGTCATAATTGCCGGCGGTATGGGTCCACGGGCGCAGGAAATATTTAATCAGAACGGCATCAGCGTGGTACTCGGTGCTCTTGAGAGCGACCCGGAGAAGGCAGTGCTGAGCCACCTTAACGGCATGCTGGCTACCGGCGATAATGTCTGTGACCACTAGCATGGTGAATGCGCCCATTAGCCCGTTCATATGGAGGACCCACTATGGCTCAGCCTATTGCTGACTGTCAGGTTCTCATTGCTGGGGGGATGGGCTGGGGCGCCTACGAGAGCCTGAAGAGCCGAGGCGTTGAGCCGGTGGTCACCAATGTCAGGAGCATCGAGGAGGCGGTAAAGCTGTACCTTGAGAGTAAGCTACCTAACCTTATGGAGCGCTTAGATTAAGACACCGCAGCTTTGATTTTGGAGGGAATCTATGCCAACACAAAATATCTATGAGCCTGGTTAATACTTTTATCGCTACAGTCTAGCTGATTCGCTATTAAGGAGGGCAAGAATACAATGAGAAAGATAACCATAGACCCAGTCACCCGACTGGAAGGTCACGGCAAAATAGAAATCTTCGTCAATGATGCTGGCGAGGTGGAAAACAGCTATTTCCAAGTCCCGGAACTAAGAGGCTTTGAGAAGTTTGCCGAAGGGCGTCCGGCTGAGGACATGCCCCAGATAACCCAGAGAATCTGCGGTGTGTGCCCTGAAGCCCATCACCTGGCATCAAGTAAGGCGCTAGACGACTTGTTCCATGTTGACCCTCCAGGCCCAGCTAAGAAACTTCGCGAGCTTCTGTACAGTGCTTTCTATGTTACTGACCACACTACCCACTTCTATATCCTTGCCGGTCCAGACTTTGTTATGGGTCCTGAGGCTCCAGTAGCCGAACGCAATATTTTTGGGGTTATTGCCAAAGTAGGCTTGGAACTGGGCGGAGCAGTAATTAAGACCCGCTATCAAAACCACCACATTATCCAGATGCTGGGCGGTAGGGCGGTGCATCCTGTCTTTGGTTTGCCAGGTGGTATCAGCAAGGGACTTAATGAAGAGGAAAGAAAAGAAGTGGAACAAATAGCCCGAGACTCTGTCGAATTTGCTAAACTCTCGCTGAAAGTCTTTGATGATATTGTCCTTAAGAACAAAGAGTATGTGGATATGATTCTGAGTGATGCATACACTCATCGCACCTACTACATGGGTCTGGTTGATAAAAACAACAAGGTTAACTTCTATGATGGTAAAGTGAGGGTAGTTGACCCAGAAGGCAAGGAGTTCGCTAAGTATCTACCCCGTGAGTATCTTAACCACGTTGCTGAACACGTCGAGCTATGGACTTATGTTAAATTCCCTTTCCTCAAGAATGTTGGGTGGAAAGGGTTTGTTGATGGCAAGGATAGTGGCGTATTTCGGGTGGCTCCCCTGGCTCGACTAAATGCTGCTGATGGCATGGCCACCCCGCTAGCCCAAGAAGCCTACGAAAAGATGTATTCCACCCTCGGTGGCAAGCCAGTCCATTATACCCTAGCCATGCACTGGGCCCGCCTGGTTGAGCTTCTCTACGCGGCCGAGAGGTTGCTGGAACTCAGCCGAGACCCCGAAATTACCAGCCCCAACATACGTACTATTCCTACAGCCACCCCAGATGAAGGTGTCGGTATTGTGGAGGCCCCCCGAGGTACTTTAACTCATCACTATATTACTGACGAAAAGGGAGTGATCAGGAAGGCCAACTTGATTGTGGGTACCGCGAATAATATCGCTGCAATCAATATGTCCGTTAAGAAGGCAGCTATGGCTATCATTAAGCCGGGTAAAGAGATAACTGAAGGGCTGCTTAATCGCATTGAAATGGCGTGGCGCCCCTACGACCTCTGCCTTGCCTGCGCTAGCCACACTTTGCCCGGACGTTCGCCTATGTCTATATACATCTATAATAGCAAAGGAATGTTGATTAAGAGCTTGAAAGAGCCATAACATTGAGCCGGTGGTCACCGATGTTGAGAATATCGATGAAGCAGTCCAGTTCTACCTGGTGGGAAGGCTTCACAACATGATGGAGAGGCTACACTGAGGTAGTATTGAAATCCCAAATCCATTAGGAGACAAAACAATGCTTTATAGTTTTAGAAATAGAGAGCCAAGAATTGGAAAGGAGACCTACGTGAGTGAGCATGCTTTGCTCATTGGTGATGTAAGAATAGGCGACAATTGTTATATAGGCCACGGGGCAATATTAAGGGGAGATTATGGGAGCATTGAGATTGACTCAGGCACTGCTGTGGAAGAGGGCGTGGTGATGCACGCTCCTCCAGACGGTACATGCCGGGTTAGAAAGAAGGTTACTATTGGACATGGAGCTATAATTCATGCCAGTTCCATTGGGGATTTTGCTGCAATTGGAATGGGGGCAGTAATAAGTATCTATGCTGAAGTTGGCGAAGAAACGATCATTGCTGAAGGTTCCATTGTGAAACTCGGACAGAAAATACCATCAGGTGTTGTTGCCGGTGGTAGTCCCGCTAAGGTATTAAGAAAGATAACAGACGAAGATAAGAGGTTTTGGGGCTACGGCAAGCAGCTTTACATAGATCTTGCCAAAGAGTATATCCAGAATGGAATGCAAAGGATAGATTCTGCAAATAAGCCGACATCGCACTGAACAAAAGGGTGCAAGGAGGAACTCTATGATAAAACAAGAGCAGGTAATGGAAAGTCTTGACACGGTGCTGGTTCCCGGTGTTATGCGCAGTCTGGTCAGAATGAACCTGGTCCGGGAAGTCAGGATTGCTGACCACAAGGTTGATGTCACCCTTGCCTCAGCCGCTCTGTCACTGGAGAACCAAGAGTGGCTCAAAGACAGGACTAGTGACGTCATCCAGAAGCTGGAGGGGGTTGAGGAAGCAAGCGTCAGCTTTGTGGACAGCAAGCCGAAGGACATAAACGAGATAAGGCATGTCATCGCCATAATGAGCGGCAAAGGTGGCGTGGGCAAATCGCTGGTAGCCAGCCTTACCGCCATTGCCTTGAAGCGCCAGGGATACGAGGTCGGTATTCTGGATGCCGATATCACCGGCCCCAGCATCCCAAAGATGTTCGGTATAAATACTAGACCTAGTGGCAGTGACAGCGGAATTCTGCCAGTGTTGTCCAAATCAGGCATTGAGGTGATGTCTATTAACCTGCTTCTGCCCAGCGAGGACGATGCCGTTATCTGGCGTGGACCACTTATTGGTAAAGCCATCACCCAGTTCTGGGAAGAGACGCTATGGGGAAAACTGGATTATCTGGTAGTTGACCTGCCGCCGGGCACGGCTGATGCTCCTCTTACTGTGATGCAGACGCTGCCCCTAACCGGGATAATCATCGTCTTTACCCCTCAAGCCCTGACGACGATGGTTGTGAGGAAAGCAATAAATATGGCTCGGCAGATGGGCAAACCGATTCTCGGGGTGGTGGAGAATATGAGCTATCTCTACATGCCTGAGATAGACAGGAAGATTGAACTATTCGGCAAGAGCCGTGGAGAGGAGATGGCTAAAGCAGCACGTGCCCCGCTTCTGGGACAGCTACCTATAGACCCGGAACTGGCCAAGCTCTGCGATGAGGGCAATATCGAGCGCTATGATGCCGAGATTATAGCCAAGCTGGGAGAGTCTCTGTCACAGGTAACTTCAGCAAAGGCGACTTCTGGGAGCGACAGACATGATTGAGATTACTGAAAGGCCGATTTCCCCACAAAAGGTAATAGATAAGGTTAAAAGTGACAGTAGTGGCTGTGTGGTCACCTACATCGGCCTAATTCGTAACTACTCTCAAGGTAAACCGGTTCTTTCTGTAGAATATCGGGACTCCAAAGAAAATGCCGAGAATAGATTACAGGAAATTGCCAGGGAAGCTGAGCAAAGGTGGCAAATAGATGGCATAGCCGTAACACACCGGGTTGGTAAGCTGAAGGTTGGTGAGATTAATCTGGTTGTTGCCGTAGCCTCATCCCACCGCAGCGAGGGCTTCGCTGCCTGCCAATATGTGATTGACCAGTTCAAGGAGAGGTTGCCCACGAAGAAAACGGAAACCTACCAGGAAGGCGAAGTCTGTATTGTAGTTGCCTGATTTATCAGGCAAAGCCCAATAAATTGGGCAACTACTTCAGATCATAAACGGAGGTAACTAGATGACAGAAACCTGGGATGAGTTACAAGAAGAGGTAAACGCCGAGATGCAGAAAATCTATTCCGAGACAGTTATTGACCACGCCATGAATCCCAGAAATGTTGGTAGTATGGACAATGCAGACGGTTTTGCCCATATTACCGGTCCCTGTGGGGACACTATGGAAATTTGGCTCAGGGTGAGGAATGACAGCCTTGTTGAAGCCTCCTTTATGACCGATGGCTGTGGCACAACTGTCGCCGCCGGGAGCATGGTCACCGAGCTAGCTAAGAGCAAAAACGCCACTCAGGCTCTAAGGGTTAGCCAGCAGGACGTTTTGAGTGCCCTGGGTGGACTGCCTGAGGAGAGCCAGCACTGTGCTCTTCTGGCAGCTAATACATTGAAGGAGGCAATAAAGGATCATCTAGTCCTTAAGAATGAACCGTGGAAGAGAGCCTATAAAAAATACTGAATCAAGGTTAAGACAGAGTGGGGTCAATTGTCTACGGGCCAGTGCCATCGTGGCGGCTTGGTAGGTCGTTAGGTATAGACCTGCTGTCCACAAAAGGTAAAACCTGCTCCTTTGATTGCATCTACTGTCAACTTGGCAGAACGGTTAATCCTCTAACTGAGCGTAAGCAATTTGTCAGCCTGAGCCAGGTTGCCGCAGATTTGGAGAGGGTAAGGGGCATCTCTGCCGATTATGCCACCTTCTCCGGCGTGGGTGAGCCCAGCCTAGCTTCTAACCTTGGAGAGGCAATCACACTGGTAAAGTCCGTCTTGAAGCTACCAGTGGCAGTTCTCACTAATTCGTCCTTGATGCCTAGAGAAGATGTGCGCCGCGAGCTCACTTTAGCTGATGTAGTAGTAGCCAAAATTGATGCTCCTAATGAAGAATTATTTCGCCAAATCAACCGGCCTTACCTACAGTGCACTTTTGGTGAAATAAGCCGTGCTATCAAGCTTTTCAGAGGAGAGTATCAGGGGAAACTAGCTCCCCAAATGATGTTCATCGAGGCAAACAGGGGCTGTGTCCCAGAGATGGCAAGAATAGCTGAACAACTTTCGCCCGATGAGGTGCAAATTAACACCCCACTACGCCCTTGTGCCATTCAACCTTTAACTCCTGAAGATATTAGCGCTATACAGCGGGAATTTTCTAAGCTTGGGAAGGTGGTGACAGTATACGAAGCATCGAGGCCTCAAGTTGTTCCGCTAGACCTGAAAGAGACGCTGCAACGCAGGCCGGAATCTTAGAAGGGAGAGCAAAAATATGGAAATTCGCATAACCACGCTCAGTGAAAATACAGCAGGCTACGGCTTTCTTGCCGAATGGGGGCTTAGCATTTTGGTTGAGGCAGATGGATTGAGGATTCTTATGGACACCGGGCTGAGCTTCTCAGCAGTGCATAATGCCCAGCTAATGGGAATAGACCTTGCTACAATCGACAGAATAGTCCTCAGCCATGGTCATGCCGACCACACTGGAGGGCTGCGAGAGGTGCTGAGAAGGGGGGTGAAGTGGAAGTAATTGCACACCCGGACATCTGGGCTCCCAAGTATGTGCGTCGCGATGGAGAAACAGAAGAGCAGTATATTGGAATACCCTTCGTTCGGGGGGAACTGGAGAGTCTGGGGGCACATTTCAATCTGGTAAGGGAGCCGGTTCGCATTACCGACCGTATCATAACCACCGGGGAAATTCCCATGCTCTCAGGTTATGAAGAAATTGAAAATAACCTCTTCGTCAAAGAAGCTGACGTGCTTCAACCAGATAGACTGGCTGATGACCTTGCTCTGGTCATTGATACTGACTTTGGTCTGGTAGTTATTCTGGGCTGTGCTCATCGAGGTATAATCAATACCCTGCGGCATGCTCAAAGATTGACCGGTAAGGAGCTGGTGTACGCTGTCATCGGTGGCACTCATCTCTTCCTAGCATCGGATGAACGTATCGAGCAGACCATAGCCGCCCTCAAGGAAATTGGAATCCAGAGGCTGGGTGTTTCTCATTGTACGGGCTTCCATGCCTCGGCACGACTGGCTCAGGAGTTTGAAGGTATTTTCTTCCTGAATAATGCCGGTACCCGGCTTACATTGCCGTAGCCGGCTTGCCTTACCTTATGATTTCAAAAGGCTTCGGACGGAGTCTGAACACTATCTTATTGCTAAATCCGAATTAACAAATTCTCAACAAATCAGAAACTTCGAATTCCCTAAGTTTATGGTTTAGAGCCTGGGATTTCAAACTTTTTGTTTGTATAGTACCAAAGCCTCCTCTACCTTAAAAGGCGTCATCTTAGGATGAATTTTATCCTTTATTACTATGACGGGAGCCAGCATGCAGCACCCAATACAAGCAACCCTTTCCAAGCTAAAGTTACCATCTTCGGCAGTCTCGCCTACTTTGATACCCAGCTCTCGCTCCAGGGCCTCCAAAATAAGTCTACCCCCCGCTAAGTGACAGGCAGTCCCCATACAAACCACGGTATGGTATTTTCCTAACGGAACAAAGCGAAACTGATTATAAAAGGTAGCAACCCCCCAAACTTCAACATCTGGCATATCCAAGAAGTCAGCAATTTCTTGCAGCGCTTTCCTGGGGAGATACCCCAGTCTTGTCTGGACTTCTTGCAATAATGGAATTAAATTTTTCTTTTCTTTTTTATAACGGCCTAAAATCTCAGCTATTGCTTGGCTAGCTTGTTCCTCTGTAATCATACCTTCAACAGACTCAAGACAATCCCTTAAGTTGCTTAGCAAGTCCAGGCAAGAAAGCTCCTATTCCGGTCGTTTCCCGGGGACCGATTATCACCTCCCATTTAAGGTTCAAGGCATCTTCAAGCTCACCTTTAATTCTGGCTACTTTCCCCGGGATAACTAGCTTTCTATGTTTCACCTTATCCTCGATGCCGCATTTCTTGATAAATGTTCCTACGGAATCGCCGCTAAATTTACCTGCTGCCCAAGCAGTGAGGACACCAAGCCCCTCCGCATCCTTAACACAAATGTAGGCAGGAACCTTGGTAGCCTCAACAGCCGATGAGACAAGGAAGTAGGTCAAAGCCCAGTTTGAAGTGACCAGAACCGGGGAGGATTCATCAGGTTCTCCCACTTCATAATACTTCTCCGCTACTGCCATGGGAAAACGAGGATCGGTATAGATGTTAAGCCGTTGAACTAGAAGAGGAAGCAGGGAATATTGGTCGAAATCAGAAAAGACAATAATGCTAGCCCATTTATTTATAAATGCCGCGCCTACTAGCATTTCCTTCAGCCCATCTTTGGCCATGAAGCAAGGAAAGGCAATAGTGGGATAGCCCAGAGGCCTGAAACCTTGCTTTAGCGCTGCTTTCCTGATAAAAGTCTGGTCTCTTATTGCCTCCAGCAAATTTTTAGAACCCGGGTCTAAAACTAGTTCCTCAATCCCAGCATCTTTTAACTTAATAGTTAGAGGAACAAGTTCTTCAATACTCCTCCCACGAAGGCCAACAGGAGTAAGATTCGCTTTAATCTTTGGAATGGCCTTATCAATGTTTTCTTTCGTTATGGGGTAAAGAAGTGGATGCCTATCCGCGCATATATCCCGTGCCGCAAATAAGGCATCCATGTCTTCTGAGATTAAGACCATGCCCAGGTCTGTTGAATCATAAACTTTCTTCACCAGAGCTAGAAACTTGTTTTTGTCCCCCGATGCAAAATAAAGTGTCAAAAGATTTGCCTTTAGGTTTACCCCGACCCAGGGGAACTGCAATTCCTTTATTTTCTTTATTTTCTCCTCGATTTTGGCTTTGTCATCCTTGTCTGAGATAAGGAGGGCAATGCCTGGTGAATGGACAAATGTCTTCTCGTGCCGATATATCACTTCTTCGTTCCCGATTTTTACGGCGTTATCCCCAGAGCCTACAGTAACAAGCTTTATCGGCGGTGCCAGAAGATCCAGCAGCTTGGCTTTCACTTCCTCGGATAGGTAAGGGCATTTGTCCACAGTAGCTCCACCCGACGCCAGCTTCATGGCAAAGGCAAAACAAGTAGGAAAGCCACAGTCCTTACATGGTTTCTTTCCGGGAAGCATCTTTACAATCTCAGAACCTGCAATTGGCATAACAAACCTCCTCAATTAAAGCTGCAATAGGATTATGAATTTCACTTTTTAATTCCTTCTTGTATTTATGTTGGAAGCTGTACTTCCCCCTTTATCCAGGGATGCCCCACCTTTTCCAGGAATGCCATAAGCTCGTCAACGTTTTTGACATCTTCTTCTGTGGCTATTTTATCGTAGAGTCCCTTCTTTTCCAGGACATCCTTGAACCTTTCCTTTAACACCTTGGGCATCCACACTATACGGGCCAGACCACCATCCGCCTGGATGAATTTGGGAGACCTTAGTTGCTGCAGTCCAGTTCCTAATCTTCCTTCTATTTGTTTACCTCCAGAAGTTTCACCAGCCATGTGGGAAAATGTTTCCCCAACTACAGTTTCGCCCTTGAAATCTCTATGCACTACTCCAAAGGCATCCGCCTCGGGAATGTAATATACAATTGCTTCGAAACAGCCACAAGATGTATGGGGGTGCTCAAATGCACTATAGAGATAAACTCTATCGTAGGTACCCAGAGACTTTTCAGCTTCAATTGCATTCGCTCCTGAATATTCACCTTTTACAGCATCTATAAGCTCCCCCTTTGGTATGGCAAATATGGGCCCCTCAGGGTCAATCTTGGCAGCAGCTCTGCCGTCAAACCAGTTTATCGCTCCACAGTTGGCAATTCTATTGGGAGTTATGATAGAGATATGGGTTGGGGCGAAGCTCTGGCATAGAACACAGCCGTAGAAAGTATCCACATCCTCATCATTCAAGGTCCTTGCCCGTTCATCCCTGGCGGCATAAACTTCCAAAGCGTGGGGAAGAAGCTCCTTTATCTTTTTTTCATCCGTGATAATAGTGACCTGGATTTTCTCGATGATTGACATCTCTGAAGTGTAGAGCAAGATATAGATTTCCCCCAATTCCCGCAGGGAAGTGAAGCCCTTTTTATAGCAGTTTTTACTTATCCTCATCCATACATCCTGCCTCTGATTCATGTGATACCAGCCCTCAATCATGTTAGTGAACATATGAATCCTTCTCTCAATGATTGCTTCGGCATCCTTGTCCAGCTCCCCTCCGGCAACATCTACCAGAATGGCAATAGGATAGCTACCACCGCCTTTCTCTTCATCGTAAGGTTTCAAATCGCCTATGTCCGGGCCGATAATCTCTACTTTCTCATTCTCTATTTCATCAGGACTTTTAACTGTCGCTAATTCAAACTTATGTGCCGCTTTTGGCCCACCGAACTCGATGTAGAGGTCTTCCTTTCTTATTACCTCGCCTTCATACTGAGGTCCTATATCTGCATGAAATTCGCCTGCCATTTTCCTTTAGTCTCCTTTCTTTAAATTGGCTATCAAGCCTTCTAAGAACTCCAGCCACTTCTCATCCTTCTTGAAATTAGGGAGTGAGTAACTGGCATGGGGGAAGTAATGCTTGCACAGCGTCATAGTCTTTAAATGAGGTGCAAAGTGCTTGAGTGTAGAAAGGCCTTGGTTACCAAGATCAGACCTTATGCCGAAGAACATCACCAGATCATGGTTTCCTTCTTTTTTAACTCCTTTCCAGTCAGGGTCTTTAAGAGCATTTATTATCTCGACGACATCATAGACGCTATCTGGCTTTACTCCCAACTCCACAATCTTCCCTTTAGTTTGGGCTGTCGCACATATTGGAATATTACATGCCTTAGCGATATCCAAGGCATATTCCATAAGAATTTTGCCATCAGCCGTAGACGCCAGCAAGAGAGGCCCAACTACAAGAAGTGGCCTTTTGGCCTTCTTAATCAGATTGGCATACTCCGCGGAGTCTTCGATTAGCCTGGCCGATTTGATTCCCGTTAAGACATTTACTCTGTGGCGTGGTATTACTGCACTCATTTTCCCCTCCTTCTAATGTATCACTGCATCTATAGGAACCTTGGTGGGATAGGTGCCAATAAGGGTCGGCAATCCAATGGGCTCCCTGGGCTGCCAGCCGATTTCCTGTAAGTGTGCTCGCACTTCTTTTTTGTAAACCAGAGGGATATCAGGATCCCTGCGGATAAAGAGGTGAATATCTTCAGGAAGACCGGCTCCAATATATTTCTTATACAGGGAAATATAGTGGTTTAGTTTTATCGCTCTTCCCTGAGGAGTATCGTTTCTTCTTATGCACAGCTTGGCAATCATCGGCATGGCTTTCTCTTTAGTCTCACATACATAAGCCAGATGCTCAGGTGCTGGCTCCACCGTATCCACTATCTCCCTCTTTCGGGCATCCATAACCTTCCAGTCGTCCTCTTCCTTCCTGGAGAGGTATAGCCTTCTATACTTGGAGGAGTGAGGTCCCAAAACAACAGGAACACCCAGCCTGTTAAACCCTGTGCCAATGGAAGCCGCCTTCTGGGAATACGCTCCCCAGGCTACGCCGCAGGCGCCCACCCGGTTAAGGACATAATCGGCCATGACCTCATAGTTGCCTCTCAAGGGCAGAGCAGCGAAGATATTGGCTATTTTTATTGCTGCCCCGGAGATGTGGGCATTGGCGACACAGGAACCAATGTTCACGACCCCTCCGGCATCGAAGTTGGGAGGATATTTTTCGTACACTGTTAAGCCATCCTTATCCTTTTTCATTCCGGCGACCATGGCAGCACAGCCTGTTAAGACCACTATGTACTTCCTCTTGGCGAATTCCTCTACCATATCGGCAACATCATTTATGTCAGGATAATTGGAGCAGCCAACAATTGCAATGACCCCAGGAATAGTTCCCAGAGTGATAGGCGCACCAACGTTTCTTATCTCGGTATCCATAACCGGACCGCGCCCAGCCCTGCACTTCCAGGTCTCCATGCTTGCTGCTGTCTGCATTATCTTGAAGATAGAAACATTATTGGGACATTCCTGTTCACACTTACCGCAGCCAATACATTGCAGGAATTGCTGCCTTATTAAGTCAAAGTTACCTTTGGCGACCTCAGTTATACCACCGCCAATATTAAAGAGGTTGGGACACACCTGCTCACACACTTTACAGTTGGTGCACTTCTTAGCCAGCTCTATGGCTTCTCCCTCTGATACCCATCCCTTCCTTCTCTGGGGAGCAATTTCCATGGCAACTCTAACTGCCACCTCGGCCGCCTTGGAGGAGTCCAGGATGGCAAACTGTTCCTTATTATCCACCATTCGTCTTACTATCTCATCTGTATCCATTTCAGTGGCATTCTCAAGTCCATACATAGCCTTGTCCAGGCAGGCGATCATTGCTGACCCCACCTTGGCTGCTTCTTGGGGTGTATCTGTTCTGATGCACTGCTCGTCAGTCATTATCACATCGGCAATGCCTGCCCTCATGAAGAAAAGCGCGCGTGAAAGAGGACCGACTATTTTGGCTCTGCTCGAATACCTGGTTGTTTCCAGTGCAGTGCAGCATAGGCCGCAGACCTCCACCTGGTCTTCAAGGTTGTGTTCCCTGAGGTAGTCAATTACCACCGTCGAGGTAGCCGGGTTATGCCCCGATACCAGGATCACAGGCTTACTCTTGTCTATTGCACCCCATCCCATATCCACCAATGGTGTTTCAGCAACTGAAGTAGGAAATCCAAACCCGACAATTTGAGCGATGTCAGCTACTTCCATGCCAACATGGTCCAGCATGCTGGCATGCAAGGCCTTGGACTCATAATCCAGAGCGCTTCCTTCCTGTCCTGTATGGCAGGAATCAAGTAAATGTCCAATCTCCTTGAAGACATACTCTAGAGCTATTTGAAGGTCTCCCAGAGTCTCAGGCTTCAGGCCTACAACTGTCCTTATATTTGGCGCTTCGATATTGATTGATCCGCCTAAATCTATTTTCTTATCTGGGCCGTGCCTTTCAATCAAGAACTCCAGAATGTGCCCACCGTGAGCGGCATGAGCGGAGCATCCCATCAAGCAGGCGAGAAGTACAAACCTGGCTTGTTGGGTAGCTATATCAATACCGCAGGCGCCTCTCCTTCCCTCGGTGAGATCACACTTACCGTAGGTACAGAAGCAACACAAATCACAGAATGGCGCGTAAAAAGGCGCATACGTTTTCAATAACCTCATGTCCCATTGTCGGAGGTCAGGAATTTCCGGCATCGGCGTGGGCCCTACCGGCTCCCAGGGAATCTCCGCTTTTATCTTCTTATGAATCTCTGCTAATTTCCGTGTTATTTCTTTTACTTCTGCCATTTTCTTACCTCGCTTCTATCGTTTCCTTTATTAACTTCAAGGTGTCGGGATGTCTTAAGACAAGGATATTCGCCCCTGCCAGGAGAAGCGATAGCGCTGTCATGCCTTCCCAAAGCAACCCTTGTTTCTTGTTTTCCTTAGCCTGTTTTGTCTTCCAGCACTCCCCACCAAGATTGCCTATAATCGGCATCATGGTCATGCTGTCTTTAGTGATAATTCCAATTTGCTTTACCCGCTCAATCAAAGAGAAACTGTATTCCATGCCATAGCCCAGCGCAGAAGACAGGGGGTCGATCACAATCCTGTCCGGAGGAAATATCTTACTGAGCTTGACATTCAACTCCTTCAGTAAATTGATGTCCAGGGGACTCTGAGCAATAGCCGTATGGCCGTGCTCCAGAATTGCCTTGCCCACCGCTTCGTAGTTTTCCTTAAGCACTGGACCTATAAGAAGGTTCATGCCATTGCATACCTCAGCCACCTTGGAAAGAACCTCAACATCCTTCTTCTCATCCCCTGAGCCATAGACAATCAACGGCACATTTATCGCCCCGGCTACTTTTTTGGTCAATTCTGCGGCTTTGTCAGCGGGAGTGTCCTTGACCGCCGGGTCGGTACTCATAAGGAACAGCGAAACGGCATCCACACCGAAGCTCTGACACTTCTTAGCCCAGCTGACCGGCTCAGAAATCACATCCTTGAAGGGCTCGACTGCATGCTCCGGCCAGTCTTCAGGCTTCATATCGAGGACTTCCAGCGCAAACTTCACCGGATTCGGATTTGAGCCCTGGTCAAAAAAATGAAGGGGAAGAATATTCTCTCCCCCGATCTTCAAGCTCTTGTTTCCCTTTCCAATAATTACCTCTCTAACCACCCCGGTATATGCTTCAATTGGCGCTTTGTAGTCCATTCTTTACCCTCCTTAACTTTCAAGCCAGGCATCAGAGTACAATGTCTCTCCCATCAGAACCTTGGCTGTCTTAACATATTCAACTTCCTTCTGGGATAGAGAGGAGAGGTCTATATCCTCCTTGTCCATGGTCTTGTAAATAAGCTCAGTAATCTTCGGCATTCCACCCTTGGTCAAGCTCATGAGCTCTTTATCCAGAGGATCGGCGATGGCAGAATAGAGTCCGTTCCTCCCCAGCATGATCAGATAAGTGCGGTTAAGAAGCGGCCTGAGTTCCTCGGGCACTCCATTAGATACATTAGAAAGCCCTACCGTTGATTTAACTCCCGGCAAGACATCCTCAAGTATCTTGATAAACTCCAAATTTGTTGCCGCGAACCTCTGCCCCTCGCCGGCGGTGCTCACGGGAAGAATTATGGGGTCAACCCAGATGTCTTCGTTGGCAATCCCCAATTCATTGGCATGCGTCACCGTGTCCATAATACTCTCTATCTTGGAATCAACATCGGGAGGCATTCCCTTATCCGTCATCACCGAAATCACCACATCACAGTTGTATTTCTTGGCCAGGGGCAGCATATGCTCCTTAGAGTCAGTTTTCCCTGAAGCGGAGTTAAGCAAGGGCCTTTTCCGGCAAGCTTTTAGACCTGCCTCCATAGCTATCGGATTCATAGTGTCTATAGATAAAGGTAAATCGGTAACTTCTTGAACTGTGCTGACCAGCCACCGCATATTCTCTTCAGGGTCTTTCTTCATGGGGCCGACGTTTAAGTCAATGTAGTCGGCTCCAGTTTCGGTTTGGGCTTTAGCTAAATCCTGGATTACTTTGGCATCTCTTTCCCTTATCGCTACAGAAACTGCTTTAGCTATGACGTGTATGTTTTCGCCAATAATGACCATTTCGAATACCTCCGCTCTATTGGTTTGGGGGCTGAAATAAACCATCGAAATATAGCAGGGAAAAATCTATTTGTCAAACCCATTTTTAGCCTTTGTTGTAGCAATTGCGGCGGCTCTGTCAGCCTCTTTACTTTGTCAGGGAGACGAGCTGCTCAACATCTCTGATTAACGCCAGTTTCAGTGCTTTGTTATAATTTTCGTGAATACTAAGGAGCAGACAAACCGCAAAATTCTGGCAATTGCCTGTACATAAATGGCCAAAGACTATTATGGGATTTTGGGCGTACCCAGGAACGCCTCGGGTGCGGAGATTAAGAAGGCCTACCGGAAACTGGCCATGCAATATCATCCTGACCGCAATCCCGGCAAAGAGAAATGGGCCAATGAGAAATTCAAGGAGATTAACGAGGCTTACGCAGTCCTTGGCGACCCTCAGAAAAAGAAACAATATGACCAGTTTGGCACTGTTGGCAATATAGGCGACATCTTCGGTAGTCCTTTCACCGCAACCACTTTCGAGGAAATGATGAAGGATTTCGGCGGGGCAGGCTTGAGATTCGACTTCCTCGACGACATATTCGGCGATTTCCTGAAGGGCAGCGGTTCTTCTTTCTCCTTTAGGAGCTTCAGCGGCGGACCCGGGAGAGTGATATTTCAAGCTTGGCCGGGGCAAGAAGTCAATCTGGATGAAATACTCGGCCAGGCACGCAGACCTCAGGAAGTTCGCTATGAGCTTGCAATCAGCCAAAAAGAGGCTTTGAAGGGCGTGAAGAAGATATTGAAGAGAAAAGGGAAAAGACTGGAGGTAAGGATTCCTGCCGGGGTGAAAACGGGCGATGTGGTCAGATATAGGAACGCTCTCCAGACAAGCGATGGCTTGCCCGGCGATATCCTGATTAAAGTTGTAGTTAAATAGGCGCGAGGTTTGTACAGAGACAATGAAAGAGACCAGAGTGAGTTTCCCCTGCGGTGAGCTTTTCCTCGAAGGAATACTGGCTATACCCGGAGGTGCCGGACCTTTCCCGGCAGTGATAGTCTGCCACCCTCATCCGCTCTACGGGGGCAGCATGGATAACAATGTGGTCTGGACCCTCACTCAAACACTGACACAGGCATCGTTCGTTTCATTCAAGTTCAACTTCCGCGGAGTGGGTGAGAGTCAGGGAGAGTTCGGTCACGGAATAGGCGAACAGGAGGATGTCAAAGCAGCAATTTCCTTCATGAGCACAGTGAAAACAGTCGATTCCAAGAGAATCGGGCTTGCTGGCTATTCGGCTGGCGCCGGCTTCGCTTTCCCCATTGGCTTCAACGATGCTCGAATTAAGGCACTGGCGGCAGTCTCACCGCCGCTCAACATGTTCAGTTTCGACTTTCTTACAAGCTGTCCCAAGCCGAAATTCCTCGTCTCTGGAAGTAGAGATGATTTCACACCGACCAACCGGTTCCTTGAATTCTGCCAGAATCTGCCTGAGCCCAAAGAGTGCGAAAACATTGAAGGAGCTGACCACTTCTGGCGTGGATATGAATCTCGCCTGGCTGACCGAGTCACCGCCTTTTTCATCAAAATGCTATAGTTTCAGCCTGACCTTACGTACCGTTCCGTCAATCTTTCAAAGCAGGTTTTACACACCAGTAGATTAATGATAATATTGCGGGTTACTTCGGCGCATTTGTTTCGGAGAGCTATTTACCAGATGACTTCTCTCCAAGGCGATTAAAGACAGAGATCTTCGTGCCATGCACTGGAATTTAGATTGGAAGCCACGTAGGGTATTCTACGGGTGGTGGGTGGTTGTCGCCTGTTTCTTTATTTCGCTATACACCGGCGGAGTTGTCTTCTACGGTTTCACTGCCTTCTTCGAACCGCTAGCGGACAAATTTAGTTGGAGCTATGCGCAAATCTCATTTGCCGCCTCGCTGCGCGGCATGGAAGCGGGCCTTCTCGCCCCGCTGGTTGGGATACTCGTCGACCGCTGGGGGCCAAGAAGGCTCCTATTCGGGGGAACGATTGTCTCCAGTCTGGGGTTGATACTTCTGAGTCGTACCAATTCACTAGCCATGTTTTACGGGGCCTTCCTACTACTGGCTGTAGGCATGAGTATTTGCAGCAGCACAGTGCTGATGACGGCAGTTGCGCACTGGTTTCGGAGGAAAATAGGCATAGCAACCGGGGTTATGGTTTCCGGCTATGGATTTAGTGGCCTGCTCGTTCCGGTTATAGTCAAACTCATTGACACGTATGAATGGCAGAAGGCGCTCACCATCCTTACTATAGGTATGCTGGTACTGTGTCTCCCGCTGTCTCTTCTGGTTCGGCACAAGCCTGAACAATATGGCTGTCAGCCCGATGGTGAGGCAGAAGGCACACTAACATCGAGCAACAATTCGGTTCAAGCAACAATTGCCGAAGTGAACATCGGGACCAGGCAGGCCCTCAAAAGCCGCACCTTCTGGCACATAGCCCTGTCCTTACTGTGTCAGGCGATCGTAGTAAGCGCCGTGGTTACACACATAATGCCATACCTCACCAGCATCCAGGTCGCCAGGACGGAGTCCAGCTTGATAGCCAGTGCAGTCCCATTGATAAGCATCAGTGGCCGCCTCGGTTTGGGGTGGCTTGGAGATAGGTTTGACAAGAGGCGAGTAATAGCCGGCGCCTTTGCCATGATGTTTGGGGGCTTACTTTGCTTTGGCTTTGCCTCCTCGACAACTGTATGGCTGCTGACGCCTTTCCTCATCCTTTTTGGCATCGGCTATGGAGGCAACAATACGCTGAGAGCTTCCGTAATAAGGGAATTTTTTGGCAGAGGCAATTTCGGCGCCATCCACGGCTTCGTGCTAGGAATAATAGCATTGGGAAGCATAGTCGGCCCTCCTCTCGCCGGATGGGTATTCGACAAGTGGGGCACCTACCAGCCGATATGGCTCGTGTTTGCCGGTCTGGCTGTCGTAGCTATGCTGACAGCCATAACCATTCCCCCGGTCGCCAGCACAGCTCAACCTATCAATAAGCCGTGATTTCCGCAATAGATCATCCTTCAAACCTAGGTATCTCGCCCTCGAATTAGCCAACGCGGCATCCACAGATTTCTTCGATGCTACCGCCCTGCTGAAAACTTGCCGCGGGCTAGTCGTGGACAAAGATCAAAGGCACAGTATTATGCCCGGCGGCACCTACTATCGCAAGTGAAGGACATCCTCCAGCATGCGAGCAGCGTCATAGACGAAGCCATGGCACTTGTTTTCAAAAACGCCGCTCTCTCTCGCTGATTTAAGCCCAGCGGGATTACTCAAGTCATAGCCAATCAGTTTTCTGCACTCGACAGAGCCATGAAGTGCCGTGAACTTATCAATGAATTCCTTTACTAACTTGTGCGTTCTTTTTCGAGATTCTTCATCGCCCGTACTCGCCTGACCATGTTTCAATCCAATCACCATTACTGCACCGGTTACGGCTCCGCAGGTCCTGCCCGTGCGCCCTATTCCACCGCCAAAACCGCAGGCAATCTTTAGAGCTAACTCTTTTTCCAGACCAAACTGTTCGCTATATGTTGAGAATACCGCGGGAGCACAAGAAAATCCTCTCTCAAATTGCTTTTCTGCTTCCTTTGCTTTGCTCAATTCTTTATCCCTCCGATCATGTGAACGTAATAGACCTTTATTCCTATCACATTTCTAAGAGCCTCACAAAAAGAGATAACCCCCAATACTCAGTGGCTACTGCTCAGCAGTATGTTCTTTCGGCGGGTATTTAGCCAGGAATTGCTGCAATGTTGCCTCATCAGCACTTGTCACGCTTGCGATGGTGGAGAGCTTCGGGAATATCCATTCGCTCCTGCTTTCCGCCACCAGAGTACCATCGACCGTATGAATTGTGGACCGCTGAACAGCATTTTTGTCATCCCTGCTGATGATTTGAGACTCCACAGTGATTTCCGTGTCAGTCCTCGCGGGTTTAAAGTACTGAATGGATATGTTGCGGGTCATCCCAAACCGCCCCAGATGTGCGATGATCGTCCACTCTGCCACTTCGTCAAGAAGCAGAGCTAGAATGCCACCGTGGACTATCCCGTCTATCCCGCATAAGTAATCAGGAATGGTACACCTGGTGAAACAGCCCCGCTCCGAATACCACAAACGGAGATGCAACCCATGCGGATTAGTTCTTGAGCAGCCGAAGCAATGCCCGGGCCAGTAATTTGGGACTTCGCGTTCGCTCACTAATATCAACCTTTCATCAGAAACGCCTGGGCAAGCTAAAGTCTATGACCGTTGGCTAGCAATGTCAAGCATTCCGGGATTCCACACGGCCCACACAAGCCAGGCTGAAATGTATCGGCGACATATTCCCGCAGTGCCCTCACGCCAGAGTCACTTCTGAGCCCGACGACGTAGCTTCTGACAAACTGCTTCGATACGCGCCAGTGCTTCGTCAACATCTGAGGCCGACACCATCCAGTGAGTGACCGCACGGAACGGACGCCCGTCACGTAAGCCTATCTTTACCCCTGCTCTATCAAGGCTCTCGACAAACTCGACAACAGACAATTCAGTGGAGAGATGAAACATCACGATGTTTGTAGGTATGTCGTCCTGGGCCAGCGTTATTCCCTTGATGCCAGCCAGCCCCTGCGCAAGACGCCTGGCATTGGCGTGGTCTTCGGCCAGACGGTCTACCATTGTTTCCAGTGCCACGATGCCTGCGGCTGCAATAACCCCCGCCTGCCGCATACCACCACCCAGCATCTTACGAAACTTGCGGCCTCGCTCCACAAAATCCTTGCTACCGCACAGCAGCGACCCAACCGGCGCACCTAGTCCTTTCGAAAGGCATAATGCTACAGAATCCACATTCTTGGCCAATGCGGACGCCCGCACGCCCAGGGCAATTGCCGCGTTGAAAATACGAGCGCCATCCAGATGTACCTTTAGTCCGCGCCCATGGGCTAGATTACAGACCTCGTCTGTGTAGTCCACTGTAAGGACAGCTCCACCGCAGCGATTATGTGTGTTCTCAAGACAGATGAGCGCGGTCTTTGGGTAGTGGATATCCTTGCTGCGGATTGCTGGTTCGATGTCGTCCAGATTCAGACGTCCGCAGCTATCAGTCGGCACGGTGTGCATAATTACGCCGCCAAGGACCGAAGCACCGCCCACTTCGTACCAGAAAATGTGTGCCTCATCTCCCAGGATGATTTCGTCGCCATGGTTAGTATGAGTGAGCACCGCAATAAGATTACTCTGGGTGCCAGAGGTAACGAAGAGCGCCGCCTCCTTCCCCATCATCCTAGCCGCCATCGCCTCAAGCCGGTTGATCGTGGGATCCTCACCGTAAACATCGTCACCTACTTCCGCCTCAAACATTGCCTTCCGCATCTCAGCTGTGGGATGGGTGACCGTATCGCTGCGCAAATCAATTACTTTCATCGCCGCCCCTTTCATGACCCCACCAGGTCAATCGATGGGTAGCCACCCGCTTGTCTGGCTTTCTCGAACAGAAGCCTGGCCACAGCTATGTCCTCAACTGCAATTCCAGTCGAATCAAACACGGTGATAGCTTTGTTATCTGCCCTCCCTTTCTTCTTGCCCACAATGACCTCAGCGAGTGTTCCATAGACTTCGTTGGTACTATAGAGGCCTTTCTGAATGGGGACATTAATCTCCCCGCTGTGGCTTGCCTGTGTCAGGTCATCAACGACGACAATCGCCTCTTTCAATATGGAAGGCTCCAGTTCTTGTTTGCCCGGTGCATCGGCACCCACCGCATTGATGTGCGTCCCCGGGATTATCCACTCCCTCTTGACAACAGGGCTGCGAGAAGGCGTCAAGGTGCATACGATATCCGACGCCGCCGCCTCCTGGACAGAACAGCTTCTAATCGAAAGGTGCTGCAAAGACTGCGCCAGTCTATCAACGGCAGCCTTGGAAATGTCAAAGGCATTTATCGAGATGGGGTTAAACAGTTCAGCATGGGCCAGTATTTGCGTGTATGCTTGATACCCGGCACCGATAACTCCCATCTTATGCGGACTCCGTCGCGCCAGATACTTCGAGGCAATAGCCGCTGCAGCGCCGGTCCTGTAGGCCGTGATCTCAGTTGCGTCCATTATTGCCAGGGGATAACCTGTTTCAGGGTCGCTGTAAATCAGGACAGCCATAACCGAAGGGAGACCAAGGGACGGATTCCCAGGGTGAACGTTCACCCATTTCATCCCGGCACATCCCGGCAAGGCGCCAGGCATTGCCCTGAAGTCCCCGTGCTCAAGGGACAGGTATACCTTCGCCGGCATCTTGCCCTTTCCCTCCCCACACATCCTGAAAGCCTCCTCCACCACATCGATAACATCCGCCATCCTCATCAGGGTCTTTACGGCGTTTCTATCTAACAGAAGTGTAGGCATAAATTGCTAAACCTCCTGACTGCTACGAAAATTTCGCCTATTGAATTTACTCCAGTTTGACGGCCAGGTCAAGACATTGTTCTCGCTAATACAACTAGCGATACCTCCTCCTTTCTTCTGCTTTGTTGATGGACGTTAGGAAATTTGGTGGCAGTGAGATATCCCAGTGCCTGGTGGAATCGAATCTGGCCATAGCAGGCTAGTCTAGGCTATTATCCCCAGTTCTCGCCCGACCTTCGCGAATCTCTGCAGAGCGAAAGTCAGATCTTCCTTGCTGTGGGCCGCCGAGATCTGAACTCTGATTCGAGCCTCATCTCTGGGAACAACCGGATAACTGAAGGCAATTACATAGATCCCCTCTTCCAGAAGCCTCTCGGCCATCCGGGCAGCCTTCTTGGCGTCATACAACATGATTGGGACTATCGGGTGACTGCCCGGCTTTATGTCAAAACCGAGCTTGGTGATCTCTTTTCTGAAGTAGGCGGTGTTTTCCTCAAGTCTCTTACGCAAGCCTGAGGCTCCACCAATCATGTCCAGTACTTTGATGCCCGTAGCTACAATTGATGGTGACACAGTATTGGAGAAGAGATATGGCCTTGACCGCTGTCTCAGAAGCTCAATTATCTCCTTCCGGCCACTCGTGAATCCTCCGGTAGCACCACCGAGGGCCTTGCCCAGTGTGCTGGTAATGACGTCAACTCTCTCTTCCACTCCCCAATACTCGGGAGTGCCCCGCCCACCCGGGCCGAAGAACCCGGTGGCGTGAGAATCGTCAACCATGACCAGGGCGGTGTATCTCTCAGCAAGATTGCAGATTTCCTTGAGTCTGGCCACATCGCCGTCCATGCTGAAGACCCCATCGGTGGCAATCATCCTGAAACGTCTATCTTGAGTCTCCTTAAGGTGCTTCTCCAAGTCTGCCATATCTGAATGCTTCATAACGCGATTCTCCGGAAACTCGAATGATCCTGAACCGAGTTTTTTCTTGTGAACCATTCCCCAGAGCCGTACGCCATCAATTATAGTGGCATGGTTTAGCTGATCACTTATCACTACGTCCTCAGGGCCAAGTAGAACCTCGAACAAACCTTCGTTGGCGGCGGCACAGGAAGAATAGAGGATCGTGTCCTCGGTCCTCAGAAACTCGGAGATCCTTCTTTCCAGCTCCTTGTGAATGTCCTGGGTGCCACAAATGAAGCGAACCGAGGACAGACCATGACCTCTCTCATCAAGGGCTTTCTTGGCCACAGCAATCAACTCTGGGTCATCCGCCAGGCCCAGGTAGTTGTTAGCGCAGAGATTGAGAACCTCCCCTTCCTTCACCTTGATTCTTGACCCCTGAGGCGAACAGATGACTCTTTCTTCCTTGTAGAGGCCGCTCTCTCTGATAGACTTAAGCTCGCCCTGGAGATATTCCTTCACTTCCTTCGAATACATACTTGCCTCCGTTGCTAAGGAATCAGAATGACCTTTCCTGAAACCTTCGGCCTTTGAGTCATCAAACCGAATCCCTTTTCGAACTCCTGCAGACGCATCTTGTGAGTGATTACCGGGGAGACATCCAGACTGCCAGACTCCAACAATCGCTGCACTTCTTCCCATGTCCGCCAGATCAAACGCCCTGATATAGGAAGGATCTTCTTGCCACTCCTCACATACTCACCGTAGTTGCCTATTACGAATGGTTCCCCGTGAATGCCGAAAGCGGACATCCTGCCGCCAATCCTGGTCCACCTAAGAGCAAGCTTCACAGCTTCGGGACTACCAGCCATTTCCAGCACCACGTCAAATCCTTTGCCAGCAGTGATATCAGAGATGGTCTCCTCGGCTCCCTGGCCATCCTTCAGTGCCCGGTCAGCGCCCATTCTTCTTGCGATTTCCATCCTTTTGTCGTGCCGCCCCAGAATGATGACCGAGCGAGCTCCTTCGGCCTTCGCGACGCCGGCAGCCATTATAGCAGTCGGACCGTCGCCAACGACGAACACGCTCTTGCTCTCAAGGTTCTCGTCGTAATCCCCCAGGGCACAATAGACGGCATTGCCCAGAGGCTCCTGAATGGCGGCGATCTCCGGTGTCAGTTGAGAATTGTTCTTCCACAGGACCCGCTCCGGAACAGTGAAGTATTCGGCAAAGCAGCCGTTACAGGTCAGCCCGAAGATTCTCCCTGTCTCGCAGATATGCCTTTGATCGTTCCGGCACTGAACACACTTTCCACAGTAGATATGGGTTTCTGCGGAAACGTAGTCACCGGCTCTGAATTTCGTAACTTCCTTTCCCACTTCGACAATCGTGCCGGCGAATTCGTGACCCAGCACCTGGGGAACATTTTTGATGTAAACCTGCGCTCCGGAATCCCAGGCATATATATGGACGTCTGTGCCACAGATGGAGCCAGCCATCAGCTTCACCAGAACTTCATCAGCTCCAGGCTTAGGTACACTTATATCAACAAGCTCGGCACCCGGCGCTCTCCGAGTTTTAACTACTGCTTTCATTGGTTTCCACCTCTTTCTACGCGGTTAGGCCGCTTGATGCTGATTTAACCTCGATCCCAAGGCTTCTCTTTCTCATCGTACGGTCTCACACATGCGACCTCCATAGTGCGAGCCTTTGGCATCCTGTGCCTCCGGAGAAAGTGATGCCTGCCTTCGCCCACGAGGCCAGCATACACGGAGGCAAGCCATGAAACATGTGAGCTTCAAACACTCTAGCGGAAATGGACGTGACCAGTTCGCAATTTCGCCTAAAAAAGGTGATTCAGCAGGAGACATCGGATGAGCCCTGAGACAGCAGTTCTTCGCTCGAGGCCCTGAGCCTCAACGAAGTTCCATCGATAAGGGATGGGAATCTCACAGGTGTCATCATAAATGAGTACAGAGGCGATGTCAACACGAAGCGCTGGCTGACCACATGGGTAACACCGGAGTACGGATTTTGGCAGGTTCCTTTTTCAACAGGCTCTACGGATGTAAGATAGGCAGGACACAAATCCCTTCCTATTCAGTTATAACCTGCCAGTCCAACGACATTTTGTTTGTTGGAGACCAGGGCTTGAAATCATAAGCAATGATATTCACTTACGAGTGACATCTGCCGAGGATGTCTCGGTTCATGCAAGAAATACGAACCACCGCAATCTAACATGTTATTGACTGCTTTTCGCTTCGATGTTAGCATATATTCGTATGCAGCACTGATTTGGACGGGTCTAAGACATGTGACCGTTACTGCTCGACCTGTACAACAGGCGAAGGCAGAAAAGGAGGATATGTATGAAAACACTGAAGGGTAGCACTCTGGGACACTTATTGCTGGTTCTTTCTCTCCTGGTTTTGACCGTCAATGGCTGCGGTGGCGTATCAGAGGCGCCGATTATTCCGCCGGAAGAGACTTTCGTCATCCCCTTTGAAGACTTCAATGAAACGAACGGTTTAGTTTCTCTGGACACAGGCAATCAGTCCAACTGGGACTATGCGGCGGGCGTCGTAGGCGTCTGGAGCCTAGTCATCAGAGTCGGACTTGCGGTGCCGGTGGCAGCATTCCGTGCGTCTTTCCACAATATTCCGCTTCAGCAGCCCGACGGTTCCTGGATCTGGTCGTATTCGGTGAACATCGCTGCCTCCATATACACCGCCGAGTTGCACGGACAGTTCATCACGGAAGGAGTCCACTGGGCGATGAACATATCAAAGGCAGGCGAGTATGAGGACTTTCAGTGGTATTATGGCGAACACAACCTCCCGGCAACCGAGGGCTTCTGGATTCTCAAGCAGAGCCCGGCTGTCCCGACCGACCTCTTGCAGATAGATTGGTCCCGCAACATCTCCGAAGGTACATACACTGTCAAATACACAAACATAGTCCCCGGCGGTGACATGAACGGAAGCTATATCGACACCCACTATACTGCAGGTATCCCTTACGACCATATCTGGGACCTGTATAACAAGACCCAGAATAACCACACGTATATCGAGTGGAGCAGCACCACCGGAGAAGGGCGCGTGAAGAACTTCAATTACTTCGGTGATAACGACTGGCACTGCTGGGACAGCGACCAAATAAACATTATCTGTCCGTGAGGGCCAACGGTATGGCCGCTGAATAGCGCCCATGGAATTCTATTCGAGGGGCACATACTGACCAGGCCTCTCAAAAATCAGGTATTGTGTCCTGATATACCGCCTATATTTTGCCCAGCCGCGGCCGCAGGACATTTTTCTCCGCCAAGAGTATAATCTCAGGATAAAATCCATCCCCATCTAACGTGAGAGGAGGTTGCTATGTCTGACGTTTATGTGAGACTTCGTGAAAGACTGGATATGTTCCCCCAGGGATTCCCCAAAACTGAAAGCGGCGTAGAGCTGGAGATACTGCAGCATCTCTTTGCTCCAAATGAAGCCGAAATAATGTTGCACCTCAGACCTTTCCCGCCAGAAAATGTGGCGACCATTGCGGAGAGGACAGGGAAGGATAAGACCAAACTGGCAAAAACCCTTTACGACATGTCCAGAAGGGGATTAATACAGCGTTATACAGCGCCCGACAACGAGCTTTACTACGCCCTGATACCCTGGGTAGTGGGAATCTGGGAGCTCCAGTTGAACAACCTCACTCAGGAGAACATCAAACTTTACGAGAAGTATTTCGAGGAGGGAATGGTACCTGTTCAGCGGAACCGAAAACTAGGGGGACTCCGCGTTATCCCTGTCGAGCAAGAGATAGAAGGGAGCACCGAGATTCAGCCCTACGAAAAAGTGTCACAGATTATCGAATCACACACCAGGTTTGCCGTCGCCGACTGCATTTGCCGCAAGGAAAGTAGAATGCTGGGAAAAGGGTGTGACAAGCTGCTGGAAGCCTGCATGAGTTTTGGGCCGTCAGCAGACTTCTACATTGAAAATGGAATCGGCCGGGAAATTTCAAAAGAGGAGGCCAGGAAGATACTGCTGAAGGCAGAAGAGGACGGCCTGATTCACTGTTCCACGAACAGCGCGGGCAATAAGGCGTTCATATGCAACTGCTGTGGCTGCTGTTGTAAGTCTCTGGCCAATGTCACGAAATACGGTAATCTGCAAGCGATCATCAAGTCAAACTACTATGCCGTAAAAGACCAGGAGACCTGTACTGACTGTGGTACCTGCGTTGAGCGATGCCAGGTAGGTGCCATTAAAACTCAAAATGACCATACCGTCATCGATAAGGAAAGGTGTATTGGCTGTGGGCTCTGTGCGTCTACGTGTCCCACCGGCTCAATAACCATGGCCCGCAAATCACCTGAAGAAGCTTCTCCTATCTTCCCTGGGGGTAAAGCATTGTTGCAGGCAATGGGAAAGGAAACCGGCAAGGTATATCCTTTCGAATAGGACTGGAAACACGTCACCGCACTCCAAAAACATACACGGGCCAGGTATCCCCGGCCCGTGTATGTCCATGGTCAAACGGGCATTATCTGCTCGGTCTGACTTTTTTGTAGCAATCGCTGCAATAGACCGGCCTGCCACTGGTAGGCTCAAACGGCACTTCGGTATCTTTGCCGCACTGTGCGCATTTGGCAGGAAACATCTGCCGTGGCTGTCCGTAGCTGTTACCACGACTTCCGCTCCGCTCTGTCTTCCTTGTCTGTCGGCATGCAGGGCAGCGCTTGGGCTCATTGGTATAGCCCTTGGATTGAAAGAACTCTTGCTCCTCAGCGGTGAAGCTGAAGTCGGTCCCGCAATCGGCACACTGGATTGTCTTGTCCTGAAAACTCATTGGATGACCTCCTTTTTTAAAATTTTAGTTAGAGCCTGGGTCATCCAATGCTTGATATGAATCTGATAGAATCCTAAGAAGCCTGTAATAACCTAAACCTAAACTATTAGACACATCATACACCGATTATTAGAGTTGTCAAGTCCTGCCGTATTTAATTACAAGTCTATATCTGCCTCAGCTGTTACGGACGGCAAAATGAACGAGATGGCCACAATATACTCTCTGTTGCTGCCACGCGGTCAGCCGGCACACGAACTCAGGCAAAAAGTGCTACAATAGCCTCCGTTGATCCCTGACAAAGCACAGGAACAATCACATCTGGTCACCGTCGCCATGATATCTGTCAGCCACCAGATAGTGGACAAGTAGTCCCATGTCCAAAGAAGAGAAAGTGAACTATGGGGCGATGTGGATGTGGGCACGCTTCAGCCCGCGCCGCATACTCTTTCTTCTCAGAATGTCCTGGCGCCACTGGCGCGCCCAACGCCGTCACAGACGACAACAGCGCCGTATCAACGGTACGGTCCCCTCTATTCTGGCCATCAGCCCGACGATGCGCTGCAATTACAATTGCCAGGGTTGTTACTCACGGGGCCGGCCCGAAGATAATGAGCTATCTACAGACGAACTCAATGCGCTTTTCTCCCAAGCGGAAGACCTGGGTATCCATTCCATCGTCTTGACCGGCGGAGAGCCGTTGCTGCGAAATGACATGCTCGATTTAATAGCTCAGCATCATCGGCTTCTCTTTTTCCTCATCACCAATGGCTCGCTCATAACAGCAGACGTTGCCCGACGCATCGCCCGGAGCGGAAACACCATCCCGCTGGTGAGCATCGAGGGATTTGCCAGCGACACTGACGAGCGCCGCCGGCCTGGCGCCTATGAGACTGCCATCCGTGCCTTTAGCCACCTTCGCAAAGCTCGAGCAGCCTTTGGCTTCGCTGCCACAAACACGGCCGCCAACTCCTCCCAGCTAGCCAACGATGAGTTTATTGACGAGATGGTCGCCCTTGGCTGTGCGGTTGGCTTCTTCACTGAATACGTACCCTGCGGTCTAAACCCGAGACCCAACTGGGTCCTCGATGAAGCCGCACGAGCCGCCTTCCGCAAGCGTGTTCTCGACTTCAGACGCCGCAAACCGATCGTCCTCAGCCAGTTCCCCGACGATGAATATGGCAAGGAAAACCGCTGCTCAGGGGCAGGACGACTGTCGCTCCACATAAACTCCCAGGGCGATATCGAACCCTGTCCCTTTGTGCCGGTGGCCCGCGAAAACATCCGTAATGGGGGCCTGATCGCTGCCTGCCAGTCGCCTTTCCTCCGTGCCATTCGTGAGCAGCCAGGACTGCTCCAGCGGCAGCGCTACGCCTGCTCTCTCTTCGAGCACCGCGCCGAACTCGATGGCCTCGCACAGCAATTCGGAGCAAATGGCGGCCAGAAGCCGTGACAATCCATCAGCCGACAGACGTAAGAAGAGGGGGACGTATTTCACCGTCCCCCTCTAGTTGATCGGACTTCCCTACTTCTTAGCAGTGCCCGTTGAAACCAGTAGTCTGTATTCCGCGGCAAAGCTCTGGTCTTCGGGCTGATGGTTGCTCACGATTATGGTGACAACGTCACTACCCAGCGCCAGTGTACTCAATACTGCCAGATCGCGCTGGTAGTTGCCGTCAACATACATGGAATCGTTCTGAATCTGGTAGCCACTGAACTTGCCCAGGGTATATTGCGGATTGATGAAGGTTAGCTGCCAATCGTTGACAACCAGACCCGTGGTCCGCTCCCACCCTTCAAGGACCCAGTTGCTACTACCTGATTCCAGTCCGTCGGTGAAGAGCGTACCGGTAGTATCGGTGATGGCGATTTCATCAACAAAGAAGCCGGTAAGTTCAGTTGCCCAGTCTGTGACGTAGAGGAAGCGGACCAGGACAGGTTGACCCTCATATGCGCTCAGGTCGAATGTCTCCTGTACCCAGCCGCCGCTGCTACCTGTAAAACCGGGCAGGTTGGCTATCACATCGGGATGAGCGCTGGGATCATGGTCAAATGTTGTGTCGCTATTTTGCAGACTGGTCCAGGTCGAGCCTCCGTCCGTGGATATCTGCACAAAACCAAAATCCCAGAGGTCTTCTATTTCGTACCACGTCCAGAAGCTCAGTTCGGCATCGGCTCCGAGGGTGACCGGGGCAGCCAGTGTGCACTCATTGAAGAGAAGGGCAGCACGCCCGCCATACAACTCGTAGTCCCCGCTGTAAGGCGCCATGCCCGAGAAACCCGCCCCCCTGAAGTTCGATATGAGTTCAGGTTGCGCGCCCCTGTAAGTCAGGTACATCGGAGCATAGGGGGCCATACCGCCTATCGGATACTGTACGGTACCCGATTTGTAGCCACCCCAGTAGCGAGGGATGGGCAGGTTCCCCTGGTTGTCCGAGCCGTAATAGTTCTTGATGCTCCACTGTATTGAATATCCCCAGGTGTCGCTTGACGGTATATTCAGGTTATCGTAGCCCAGTTTGGCTCCTGAATCTCCGGTCAACCCCACGTTGTCCAGATAATTTGCCAGCGTCCAGTCTCGATATATATCATCGAAACAAGTCATGTAGCCAAAAGCTCCAAGCTGGTTCTCTATGCCTTCGATACCGTTGGCCTGCTCGTCAACCAGTGCTTTGATGAAAGCTGGCCCTCCGAAGTTCTCGTTAAGATATAGCTGGAACAAATAGCTCTCTCCATAATCTTCCAGTCCACCTCCCCAGTTGGTTAGTGAGGTGCGGTGATAGACCATGTAGTAAGCCAGATGGTCAGTTGAATGGCCGTAACCGGCAAAAAAGCCGGAAAGGTCGGCCATTCCTTCATCCACCCAGGACGCCTCGTCAGCGTCGTGATCGTGATGAATGGCATGTTCGTACTCGTGGGCGATGGTACCTTCATACATATAGGGGCGACTGACACCCGATCCTACCCGGTTAGCCCAGTCATGCGAGTCAATGTGAATGATATTGCGGTCAGCATAGTCATCGTTCATAGCTGGCCAGAAATAGCCGGCAACATAGAAGGGATATTCGGGGTCAAAGTACCCTTCGTCTATTATGTTATAGACCAGAATCATAACGCGCTGCGGATTATCTGTTTGATACCAGTCATAGCCCGATGCAGCGAACACTCCCCCCGTACCATCCCTATCATTCGTGAAGCCGAAATATCCGGTATTGCTGGGATATATAGTGTTATTGAACTCCTCCAGCATGTAGTCTATCTGATCATCGGTCACCACCGGCGTCGGCCTGGGGTCTCCGGCAGGATAACTGAGGTCATTAGCCAACCAGATTTCGGCGTTACCACCTATAGCTTTCAGTGTGAATTCTTGCCAGCCATCGGCGTAAAGCCATTCTACATCGCCAACACCAGCGGCAGAACCGGACGAAGACGTCTTGGCTGCCTCCAATGTGGCCGCTGCCTTCACTGTGTCACCCGTGATTCTGGCGGACGCCACCTCCTGGTCCAGCCCCTTGTAATAGGGGTCAATGTCAACTGCAATCAAGCCAGCCGGCATTTTCGGTTGCGCCGCTGCTACACTCGTTCCCATGGGCAGCATGGCAACCAGCAACAAAGACATTGCAGATATTATGACTGCAATTCGCCAATACCTTCTTTTGAACATATTTCCTCCTTTCTGTTGAACAATCAGGTGCTAAAGTTAGATACGAAATCAGACTTATCGGCTATCACCCTCCTTCCCACAAGATTAACCGGTGTGAAAGCATCGCTTTCAGCATCGGCTTGTTGCCGCTCGAATGTCAAACGCCAGGCAGCGGCCTAATACCTCACATAATCCGTTTGATGACCGGTTTGCTGAGAATCTTGCCCCATCCCTTCAGTAATAACAAAACGATGAAACACTGAAACTACGCCCAGAACAATCCCCCAGCTCAATTTATGATAACTGCGGACAGGCGTTTTGTCAAACACCCTGAAGACCGTTCCGCATTGGGAAATCTAGCCCACAGGACGCCCAAGGCAAAGAGCCAAGATTGCCACGTCGCCTACTAGGTCGCCTGCCTCGGTCAATATACAACGAGAAACTAAACATAACGACTTCCTATTAAAACGTACGCCCAACACGCCCTATACTGCCAAGAGACCCCAATCGGCTCCAGACATTCCCAAACCCGTTCTGTTGCCCGATGGCAACCACATCACTATAATACTATATAATATTCAAGTAGAACTCGACTATGTTATACATATTTAGTACCCGAAGTGCTGGCAACTAACATGCGAAAGCGTTTCTCATTTGTTATCTACTTAGCTATTGCATTTGTAGCGCTGTCAGGAATTGCATATTTCATCCATTACCTCATTTTTCGTGATATCCACCACATATTTATCTATATGGTCGGTGATCTTGCCTTTCTGCCCCTCGAGGTCCTGCTGGTGGTGGTTATCATCGAGCGCCTCCTGGCCCGCCGGGAGATGCAAGCTAAACTGGAGAAACTCAACATGGTGCTGGGAGCTTTTTTCAGCGAACTGGGCAACTGGCTCCTTCAAGACCTGCTCAAACATTTCGATAACCGCCTGGAGATCTCCAGCCATCTGAACGTTACTGATAGCTGGACGAAGAAAGATTTCCAAAAAGCTGTCGCCTTTGCGGACCACCTCAAAGTCGAGGTTGACTGTCGAAATCTAGACCTTGATGGGCTCAAAGCCTTCCTGGCACAGAAGCGAGAGTTCCTGCTGACCCTGCTCGAGAATCCCAACTTGCTGGAGCATGACCGGTTTACCGACCTGCTCTGGGCAGTTACCCATCTCGATGAAGAGCTTGAGGCAAGGCCATCGCTTACCGGTCTTCCCGATAAAGACCTGGAGCATCTTGCCGGTGATATCCGAAGGATGTATGACCACCTGGCCAGCGAATGGTTGGACTATGTTCAGCACTTGAAATCCAGGTATCCATTCCTTTTCTCGCTGGTCCTGAGAACGCATCCGTTCCAGGAACATCAGTCCCCCATAATAACCTCATAGAGCCGCACTGCATTATCTCCAGGTGTAGGAGCCTCCACATTTGGGCTGGAAGATTTCGCCCGGTTTCGACACCCTTCCGTCTGTCGCAATTTAGCTTAGAAGACGCCGAAGGGTAAAGGGCTAAGATTCAAAGCATTCCTGAAATGGCTGAACAATTGGCCGACCCCCACCGGGTTCGAGGAAGTCAGGCAATCAATCTGGCTAAGTGCTAAACATCTTAAGGGTGTAGAACATGGCTAGTAGTTTACTTTCCTCTTTGTCTTACTCTGCGACTGAACCAGCTACCTCTCTCATTGCCGCAGGAGCCCTTATCTCTGTTCTTGGAAAGAGCGCGGGCCCGAATAACATCAATCGTCCTGTCCCTTAGCGATTTTCCATCGAGGGCAGTGATTGCGACTTGACCCTCGGAATTCGATGGCATTTCAACAAATCCATATATCTTAGATTGACCGCTGCCAATATGCCTGTCATTCACGACGGTTACAGATACCACTTCTCCGAAAGTCATGAATTCCCGTTGCAGTTCCTCAGCAGTCATGTCGAGAGATAAGTTGCCTACATATATATTTATGTTGCCTCCCTTTGGCGGTAAACAGAACTTTCCCGGCCTGCCGTTGGGCACCAGTACCCAAACAACAGCCCTCTGGAGTAATGAATATATCCTGTGTGTCTCAGGCGGAAATGAATGAGAAGGAGTCTAATACCTTTACCTTCTCTGCCATCCTTTATTAGGTCCACCGCCTCTTCTGTCGCCGTAAGACCCACCACCTCTGCTATCAGAAGGTGGGCGAGCCGCATTAACAGTAAGCGTCTGATCCTTCAGTGCCTTCCCGTTGAGGCCGGCAATTGCAGCCTGACCTTGAGACACTGATGCCATTTCCACAAACCCGAATCCCCTGGGGCGCCCGCTGTACTTGTCTTTTACAATGCTTACAGACGCCACTTCTCCAAAAGTCGCAAATTGCTCACGTAACTCCTGTTCAGTTATCTCCTGGGGTAAGTTACCGACATAAATCTTCATACTAGTGCTCCTTCTTCAGTTTAATTTCGTAATCCTTGCCTGGAAAATGGCGGTGGGGCTTCGCCACACGCACAATTCCACTCATCTGCGTCATCCTTTGAAAGCACCAGCAGGGAATCTTGAGATTCACCTTAACGTGTCGAGACTCCCATTGAGATGACGCGTCGCCACATTCCAGAGACATACACGGGCCAGGTATCCCGGCCCGTGTATGTTCATGGTCAGACCGGCATTATCTGCTCACTCTGACTTTTCTGTAGCAATCGCTGCAATAGACGGGCCTGCCATTGACAGGTTCAAAAGGCACCTGGGTGTCTTTGCCGCACTCGGCGCATGTGACAGAAAACATCTGGCGTGGGACTCCGTAGCTGTTACCACCATCCCCGTTCCGTTCTGTCTTCCTTGTCTGTCGGCATGAGGGACAGCGCTTGGGCTCATTAGTATAGCCCCTGGCTTGAAAGAACTCTTGTTCCCCGGCGGTGAAGCTGAACTCAGTCCCACAATCGGCACATTGGATCGTTTTGTCTTGAAAACTCATTGGATGACCTCCTCTCTTTTAAAATTTTAGTTAGAGCCCGGGTCATCCAATACTTGATATGAATCTACCAGAATCCTAAGAAGCTTGTAATAACCTAAACTTAAACTACTAAAATACATTATACACCAAACAAAACATCTTGTAAATAGCCCGTTAGAATTGTCAAGTCCCGCCGCGGCTCTCTACGTGCTTTAAGTCCGCCTCAAGCGCCAAGGGAAGAATTCAACTTCGCTTGCGGTAATCTGGTTCAGAAGACGCCGAAGAGCAAAATCTGAGATTCAGAGCATTCCCGAATTGGTTTGGCAATTGTCCGACCACCCACGGGCTCCGAAGAAGTTGAGCGAATAATCCGGTTAGGTGTTACACATCTCAAGGATGTAGATCATGAATTGACCACTACTAGTGCGCTTTTTGATATTCTCTACTCAGCATTGCCCTGCTGACGTAGCCAGTCCAGCCGCCGGATAAGCCACGACGCTGTTGTCTCTTGGTTTTTCGGCACTGAGGACAACGCCTGGGCTCGTTGGTCAAGCCTTTAGACGCGAAGAATTTGTTTTCCCCAGCAGTAAAAGTGAAGATAGCTCCACAAGCAGAACACTGGATCGATTTGTCTTGAAAACTCATTGGATGACCTCCTTTCTCGAAAATCTTAGTTAGAGCCCGGGTCATCCAATACTTGATATGAATCTGAGAGAATCCTAAGAAGCTTGTAATAACCTAAACTTAAACTACTACATATATCATACACCAAAACAAATCATTCTGCAAATAGCTGTACTCGTTCATATGATTAGTGACACTTCCTTTTCGTCATTGCGAGGAGCGATAGCGACGAAGCAATCTCTAAGCGGGGGTCCGCAGTTCAACTATAGCAGACTCCAGCTTTGCAGTGAGATTGCCACGCCCCGACCTGTCGGGGCTCGCAATGACAGAGGAGGTTATTACCCAACGTTACAAACATGCAAAGCGTCACCCATTTATCCGAGCTAGACCAACACCGGAGGACTATGTTGAAAATGGCGACTCGGGCAGTCCCCCCAGATGGCACGTTCTGATGTTTCGGGTGGCCTTTGAACCAGAGCGTCAATTCGCGCCCTAAGGTGTGTCAACAATAAGCCAGAGCCTATTGCTTTATGCTTCGCCTGGCAGAAGATCTGTCCCTCAGCCGTTGCGCCTGGGTGAGCAATTTCTTCCTCAGCCTGATATTCTCAGGAGTTACCTCAACCAGCTCATCCTTATTGATAAAATCAATAGCTTGCTCCAGGCTCATCTGCACAGGAGGAGTCAGCTTTACGCTGATGTCGGATGTAGATGAGCGTATATTGGTCTTCTTCTTTTCTTTGCACACGTTGATGGGTATGTCCTGCGGCCGTGGATTCATCCCCACTATCATACCTTCATAGACCAGTGTACCAGGTCCAATGAAGGTGAGTCCCCGCCCCTGGGCATTATTAAGGCCATAGGACACAGCTGTGCCCTGCTCCGATGCTACCAGAGCGCCGCTGCGAGTCGAGACTATGGCTCCCCGCCAGGCTTCATAGCCAAGAAAAATGGTATTCATGATGCCTTCACCACGCGTGGCAGTAAGAAAAGCACCGCGAAAACCGATGAGTCCTTTCGTAGGTATATGGAATTCCAGACGTATGTTGTCATGACCATCGTTGCGCATATCGGTAAGCTGAGCCTGGCGATTGCTCAGCATCTCGGTTAAAACTCCAACGTATTCCTCCTTGGTATCAAGAGTAAGGGCCTCCACGGGTTCCACAAGTTTGCCGTCAACTACTTTGGTAATAGCTTCTGGCCTGGAGACCTCGAATTCATAGCCCTCGCGGCGCATGGTCTCAATCAGAATAGCCAGATGCAGTTCTCCTCTCCCTTTTACCAGGAAGGTGTCCGGACTATCCGTATCTTGTACCCTGAGGCTGAGATTAGTTTCCAGTTCCTTGTAGAGTCTTGCCCGTAACTGGCGCGTGGTGCTGAAGCGCCCCTCGCGGCCACCGAACGGTGAGGTATTTACTCCGAAGGTCATCTCCACCGTTGGTTCGCCAACTTCTATGCGTGGTAGAGCTTCAGGCCGCTCCGGGCTGGCAATGGTATCTCCAATGCCGACTTTGTCGAGGCCGGTCACAGCTACTATGTCACCCGCCTCGGCCTCTGCTACCTCCAGGCGTTTGAGACCGAGATGTGTAAGTACTTCACTGATCTCATAATGGCTTATACTTCCATCGGCATTCACACAGACTACGGGGTCGCGGGCAGCAACCTTGCCTCTCCAGATTCTACCGATAGCTATTTTGCCTTTGTGGCTGTCATAGTCCAGGTTAGAAACCAGCATTTGAAATGGCCCGCTTTCAATTTGCGGTGGTGGCACTTCTTCCAGGATGCATTCGAAGAGAGGAGTGATGTCCCTGCCTTCAGTATGCAGGTCGCTTACGGCTGTACCTTCCGTGGCACTGGTATATACTACCGGGAAGTCAAGCTGGTCGGCGCTGGTAGCTAATTTCAAGAACAGGTCCTCGGTGAGCTTAAGCACCTCTGCTATCCGCGAATCGTGTCTGTCTATTTTATTGATAACTACGATGGGTTTTAGACCCTTTGCCAGAGCCTGGCGAAGCACAAACTTAGTCTGGGGCATGGGGCCTTCTATGGAATCCACCAGAAGCAGGCAGCCATCAGCCATATTTATGACGCGCTCCACCTCACCGCTGAAATCAGCATGCCCGGGAGTATCGATGATATTAATCTTGACTCCCCGGTAAATCACGGCGGTATTCTTAGCCATAATGGTAATGCCTTTTTCACGCTCTAAGGCATTCTGATCCATTATCAATTCGCCTACTTTTTGGTTATCCCGGAAGATCTTGCTTTGTTTAAGCATGGCATCTACCAGAGTAGTCTTACCATGGTCAACGTGGGCAATAATAGCTATATTTCTTATGTCACTGCGATAGTTCATATTCGTTAGCGAAATCTTACCTCTCTCCAGTCCTGCTTATGGAACATACCTGTCACTGCGTTTGGAAACGGTGAACGTAAACGTAGTGCCGAAGACGGCACGGTTGATTCACTTACCTTGAAAGCTCATCGGATGACCACTCTTCTTTTAGATAGCTGGAGTTTGGGTCATCCAACACTTAGGAAAGTCTGAGGCGATTCAAGTATGTAATAACCTAAACTGAAACTACTGGATATATCGTACACCAAAGCGACCCGCCTTGCAAACAAATACCCTGTTAAGATTGTCAAGTCCCGCCGTGGCTATATTCGTGTTTCAAGTCCGCCTCAAGCGCTAAGGGGTAAACTCGCTTCTAACATAGGGTTCTATTAAATATCTTAGCTTTGCTGTATTAGCCATATCGAATATATGCTATCACTTTTGATTATTATATAACAACATAGAATACTAATAGAGATGCTATCTGATCCACTCTTGTAATGAGTCAATGAATTGATGCATAATGACCTGGAGATGATAGTATCTGGTGTGCTAATACAATAGGATAATATGTTGATGAATGATCTTGATATTCGAAAGGTATTAAAGAGTGAACTGCTAGATAAGTATGGGAATGATTCGGAAACAATGATATTAGAGGAGCTGGGCCTCAAACATGGTAGAACCAGGATTGATTTGGTCGTTATTAACGACCGACTGCACGGATATGAAATCAAGAGCGATCGGGATAGTCTCAAACGCCTAACAGAGCAAATAAACATATACAGTAGTATCATGGATCGTGTTACGTTGGTTGTGGGGTATCGACATGCTTACAACGCTTTAAAAATGGTGCCTGAATGGTGGGGAGTAAGATTAGCCGAAAAAGATGAAGAAAGTGGGACTGTGTTTCTTTCAGATGCTAGACTACCTACTGATAATCCTAGAGTGGACATTAATGCTATTGTGTCTTTGTTATGGCGAGATGAAGCGATTGATATACTGAAAGAAATTGGGGAGTCAAAGGGAGTACGCTCAAAGACTAGAACCGAAATTTATAATCACCTAGTTCAAGTGATCGAACCAAGGCATCTTTGCGCTATAGTGAGGCATCAATTGAAATCCCGGAAAGATTGGCGATCTGGCGCACAACGAAGGTCATGTGGTGGTTAATCCCGGCTCTTAACCATGTTGTTGTATTTCCTGTTTCTTTACGTTGCAAGCTTATTTCTTTGATATATTTGTCACCCTCACTGAAAGTATGATGGCAATATTCAGGCATGTCACACAGTAACATCGCATTTGCCTGCCATTGAGCGGAACCAGGACCATCCCTTTTAATGGCTTCTCCACGCATAATTAGCCAATAATCGTCTGAAGTATATCGTATACTTGCACTGGGGTAGGCTTGACCTTCACGGGTAATATACTTGGCATGCTGGATTGTATAATCGCTGTAAATAGGTATACGTGGGAGTGATTTAGATGTAACTTGATCTTTCCAAGATATCCAGTCGGTTCGCCCTAGATAATGTACATCATTCTTGTGTAATTTGCTAAGATCTTCTGGAAAGGCACCACTAGCAATGATAAGATTACGCCATTCTTCTAAATATGGAATCCGGCTGCATAAAGCATCAAATGTAGGGGCATTCTGGTCAGTGATTCGCAAATCGATAATTATGTCTAATGATTTTAGTGGTAGTTTTAAAAGCGCCAAAATAGTATTAATATCCTTCTTGAATGTAGCGCTCGTTATATCATCAATGAAAAGGCGAAGACACGCACCTTGGTGATGCACCCCGACTACTTTTTTCACTGATGCCTGGTATAGAACATCCCTTGATAATCCAGTGACAGGAATCAAAGACAGGTTGTGAATACGAGCGCATTCTCCTAGCATTTCAAGGACGTAACTTGTATCTTGTTTGATAATGGCTGGAGTTAGCAGCCATTGATCGATAAAAAATGGACGTTCGCCCCAACTTCGATATAACTGCCCTACGAATTCATTGATCACCCCATCAGTATTCAAAATGATTATCTTTCCTTTTCTATCTTTTCTGATAAAGTTCTCAGGTACAAGTTCAATTAGAGGCGTAATGAAAATCGAAACAGACTCATGTAATTGTGACAATGCAGTGCGTTCAGCCTCCTTCCAGCGTAATATTGGCACGTAGTGCCTTGCGCTAAATTGTTCCATTACCATCCTCATCTCCACTTGACTTCTGGGAAAAGTCTCCTAACCTGGTTACGACCTACGAGATTAGTTAACAACTGGTATGCTTTAAATTCGTGCTGCATACGACCGGCGACTATCGCAGGATGTATATTAAGCTGTTTTGCCAAATGTTCTGCCGCCTGCGGGGATCGCAAACGACTTGCAGGGCTATTCTCCCATGCATCATGTGGGATAAGTGCTTCTCCTGCAAATTCGTTAGCCTCACGCTCTTGGGGGTCTTCTTCTGCCTCAATATCAAGATCATCATAGAACATATCGCTTTCCATATCGAAATGTAATGAGATATGAGCTAATTCATGCATTAGAGTAAACCAGAAGTTATCAATACGGTCATATCTTACTGTAAGACCAATTACAGGATGTGATTTCACTGGCATGATTGCTGCACCATCGAGATATATTCGCGGGAGATGTCTCTCTACAACAACTTTGATACCATATTTATTTAGATGCTCAATTGCAAATAATGGCCCTTCCTCCAATACACTAAAATGAGAAAGCTCGCGTAGGAAATCAATATTTAGTGTCCCAGGTGAATATTGGGTACTTGTTGCAACTGACATTGCCTTTCCCAATATACGAGCAGCCCAAGCTGCAAATCCATAGTCATCCATCTTACGGGCAGATCTTACGTGAGTAGAAGAACGACAAAGAACAGATTGAAGATTAATTGATCCTACTTTCTCGAAATATGGAAGTAGCATGTCTTTTGCATTATACGATTTTGGTTGATCTGGAGCATGTATCCAGCCCCAAGAAATCATTTGTTTAATTGGGAATCGATTCCAGTCTATTTCCATTAATTCACTAGGATCCTGTTCTTGAAGTAATACATTTGCTGGAATACCAAGGCCAGAATGAAGCGCTCGCATCATCGAAACAGTCAAGGGTCGTTTTCCACCGAGCACTTCGGATACTCTACTCCGACTCCCAATGTATGGGATTAAATCTCGTTGAGTAAGATTCTGCTGCTCCATTCTGAACTTGATTGCTTCTATAGGTGTCGGAGGAACTATCTGAAAATTTCGCGTTTCATAATCTTGAATTAACAGAGTTAGAAGTTCTAGCTTTTCATTTTCACGTGTTCCAGGTGAAGGATCAAGATCTAATAATGTCTCTACCACAGAGAGAGCTTCGTCATAATCAGTTCTATTTTTAATTATCTTACTCATGAACTTGCCCTCCTTTAAAATTTCCACTTGTTGTAATCGGCATGTGTCCCCAATCTCTTAATAACAATAATCTTACGTTGATAATACACCTTAGTGTCCAACCTAAATCTATTCCCTTTAATGTTAAAAACAACATGATTGTTAGGCAAAAAACTGACGCTTCTATATCTTTCTTTAATATCATTAGGTACAGACCAACTTGCCGCTTTCGCTTCTGCAAGCCATGCAAATATTTGCGAGGTAATTTCTCCATGATTTCTGCAGTAACCATCGAGTATCCCCTGACCAATTATTTCCATGATCAGTTCACATTTGTCATTAACCTTATCCTGTACACCAATTAGGGAACAATGTTCCCTAATTGGGAACATTATACATTGGATAATTATATATGTCAAGTGGTTTACAAATAATTACAAGGTAAGATACTAAGAGGATTTTTAAGTGTAGTATGTTTACTTTGAAACTATATGCCTTAAATCGAGTGCCCCAGATATTATATATATTTCGCCTTCTTTACTCGCCATTGATACTCTAAATTGAAGATCTAATAGAGCAATTCCGGGTACCTGGTAGCCGACAGATCTTTCGAAAAATCCTCGCCGTAAGTGATACTAAAAAATCAGGCTAAAAATCGTAAAGGTCCCATGGAAATACCCTGCACCTCTGGTAACCACTGAACAGAACTGCTCAAAATAAGCCAGATATCCATGAGAGTTTGGTCCCTCCCAGCTCAAGGTGCAATTTTAACCTTAACCCTAGTTAACAAACAAAGGGACAGATTGCGCACTTTCCCAGTTGCCTTTAAGTGCGAATGGACAAATTCAATTCCGCTCTGGCTTAAGTCCTTTTCCCCTCTTTGAGGCTTAAGAGGTCCGAATTGTATTCCTCAATTAGCCCGGCACCGGCAAAGCTGAAGCATCTATTCATGCCTATTATGATGTGCTTTATCGCCTGCTGCAGCACAGTATGCCGCCTGATTGGTAACAACATAACGAACCGTGTAGTTTAGAAGTACTCAAGAATTGGGTATGTAATCGAGTTCAAGCCGGGCAAAGTGGGGGGTACTGGACGACAGACAGGACTTTGTGCTATTGTTCAGCCTCAGTGCATGGTCGAACCAAAATCGCATGATTTGCTTACCTGAATTACATAGGTTATCCACAATCAAGAGTGACCCAAGCCCATAGCATCTCGTGCTGCTAATTTCATGAGATAGTGTGCAGAAAAGACAGCTCGACGGAGGATAAGGAATGAAGACAAATAAAGGAGAGGACCGGTCAGCTTCGCTGGCTGAATCCCAACCTGCGGTCCCGGTAAAGAGAACCCTTGCCCAGGACCTGTTCGATGGGGTTGCCCCCTCGTACGACACCTGGGCGCAAGTGCTGACTGTCTTTCAGTACCTTCGCTGGCGCGAGTTCTTAGTCTCGCGAATGGCTCTTCGGCCGGGAAACCTTGTGCTTGACGTATGTACCGGTACAGCCGGTGTCGCCATGGAGATTGCCGACCACCATGATGGCCGAATCGTGGGGCTCGACGTTAGCCACCTGATGCTGGAAGCCGGCCTCCGTGCCGTCGAGAAGAAAAACCTGGACGGCAGAGTCCAACTTGTCCAGGGCCGCGCTGAGCATTTACCCTTCCCCGATGAGACCTTCGATGCGGTTGTCTTCACCTACCTGTTGCGTTATGTCCAGGACCCTGACGCAACAATACGGGAGCTGTCTCGCGTACTGAAACCGGGCGGAGAATTGCTCTCGCTTGAGTTCGGCCTTCCGGAAGCCCTCTGGATGAGGGCTCTATGGGAAATCCACAACAGGGTCGTCATGCCAGTGATGACCATCCCCGTTTCACGAAGTTGGCATCGTATGGGCTGTTTCTTAGGTCCGAGTATCTCGGACTTTTGTCACCGGTGTCCTGTTGATCGCATCGCCGCAATATGGCGTGAAAACGGGATTCCGCTGGTACAAACGAGGCGCCTGTTACAAGGTGCGGCCATTGTGATGTGGGGCAAGAAGGCTTCAGACT
>Ga0256868_10000108_pt1 | contig 47851 bp, 49 predicted proteins | sample RVTome_13_FD_187341 | JGI IMG/M metagenome (GOLD analysis project Ga0256868, IMG submission 187341) | Soil microbial communities from uranium-contaminated site in the Upper Colorado River Basin, Wyoming, United States - RVT92D227 HiSeq ...
CATATCTCTTATTTCTTATCTCCTATCTCTTATCTCTGGCATTTTGGACAAAAGAAAGTTCCCCGACCTCCCAGAGTTATCCTTTTAATCTTTCCTCCACATTTGTTCGGACAGGGTCGGCCGGCTTGAGCGTAAACCCGAAAATGTTCCTGATAATAACCCTTTCGGCCTTGGGCATCAAGATAGGAATTGTCCGAGGCACCACGGTATTTTATTCCTTCTTTTAAAACTTGTTCTAAGGCTTCGTATAATTTGGACTGCTCGCTTGGACTTATGCTCTTTGCTGGCCGTTTTGGGTTAATACCCGCCAAAAATAGAGCTTCGTTGGCATAAATATTACCTACGCCCGCAATTTCTTTTTGGTCCATTAAAACCAGCTTAATTGGTATCCCTTTGCGCGAAAGAATCTCTTTAAATTTCTCCAAAGTTAAATCATCTAAAGCTTCAGGGCCAAATTCGGAAAGCAACTTTTCCAGCTCCTTCTCATCCCCTATCAACCTTATCCACCCAAACTTTCTTAAATCACAAAACCGCAGTTCCAAGTCCTCTGCCCTCTGCCCTCTGTTGTCTGTTGTCATCTTGAAAACAACATGCTGCCACTGGTCTTCGGAAGCGCCTTCCTTTCTGACTAAAAGCCGCCCAGTAAGTTTAAGATGAATCGCCAAAATCTTACCGTTATCCAAAAAAATCTGGATAAGCTTCGCCCGCCTGCCAACACTTTTAATCTTGGCACCAATTACTGCCTTCCTGACAGCCTCAAGCGACGGCTGAATTTGCTTCGGCGAGTCAGCTTGGACATCTGAAATTTCTTTACCGACGATTAACTTGTTCAAATCTTGGCGGATGGTCTCCACTTCTGGCAATTCAGGCATGATAAAAATATTAAATATTAAATATTAAATAGCAAAAATATTTTATTTTTCATTTTTAATTTTTAATTTTACAAAATCTTCGATTTCGTGTTTGAATCGTTCTTTGCTAAACTTTTCCGCCTGCTTCCGACAATCCTCTTCCTTAATTACTAAATTACTTAATTTCTTAATTACTCTAATTAATGAATCAACATTATATTCGTCAAAAAACAATCCTGTCTTGTTCTCGATAACAGTTTCCAAATATCCCCCACCACGAAACGCAATAACCGGCCGGCCGGCGGCCATTGCCTCAACAGGCGTGATGCCAAAATCCTCATCCTGGGCTAGGGCTAAAAAAGCCCGACACTGGCCATATAACCGATAAAGTTCCTCATCAGTTACTCTGCCTAAAAATTCGACTGTTTTCCCTTGCATTTTTGTCAGTTTTTCTTCTTCCCAACGCAAACCAGCCGGCTCACCGACAATCTTCAGTTTCACTCCAAGCTTGTTGGCTGCCTCAATGGCCAAATCCAAACCTTTGGCCCCAACGACCCGAGCGACCACCAAATAATAATCTTGAGGTTTTAAATTCTTTGTTGCTTCCTTGATTTTTTCTACTTCAACTGGTGGATAAATAATTTTCGCGTCTCGGCGATAAAATTTGGTGATTCTTTGACGAGTATTCTCCGAGTTGGTAATAAATTCGTCCACCCTTTGGGCGCTCAAGAAATCATACCGACGCAGAAAATGAGCCACGATTTCCCCATAAACGCGAATTGGCCAAAAACGCTTCCACTCTACCGCCGTCTGATAACCATAAAGCCAGCGAGGGGGTGTGTGGCAATAGCAGATATGTAAAGTCTCGGGTTGGGTAATAATACCTTTGGTAATATACCAGGAGGCTGAAGAGACAACCAAATCATAACCGCGGAAATCAAAACTTTCCCAAATAAGAGGGGTTAAAAAGCGCAGGGGACTATACAAATTTTCCCAAGGCAGAAAACTATTCGCCCAAGAAGTAATAATTTTCCTATCTTTAAAGGCACGACCAGCAGTTGAATCTTGGACACAAAAGGCAGTATAAATTGGTGCTTCCGGCCATATTTCCGTCAAAGCCTCCAAAACGCGTTCGGCTCCACCGTACTCCTTTAGATAATCATGAACTAAAGCAACCTTAATTTTTGCGTTTTTGCTCATTTTGTGTTTTTGCGCCTTAAGACTTGACAAGCCTATTTCTATATGATATACTTTCCCATGCTGGTAGAGAAATCTACCGGCATTTATGGGGAAGGTCGCAAGACTTTCCCCTTCATGCCCCGCCGCAAGGTGGGGCATTTTTTTGGTTAAAATAATCCTTGTTGAGAATTTTCTTTAAGTTTCTGAGATTTTGATTTAACTTCCTTGGGTGCCGCAAACTTTTTGTTTTCTCCCCCAAACCTGGCTACTAAACTCTTGAAACCAAGCTCTTTGAATTTTTGTACCACTCGCGTTTTTTCTTCTTCTGTCAAATCAAACTGACATTTTTCAAGGTTAAGTTTGACTGGAACATTGGTGACTATTTTGGCCAGTTTTTGAGAAAGATTGGCTAGCTCTTGACCTTCTAAAAGTTTTCTGGATAAAACTTCCGGTAAATCATCTAGATGTTTGTAAATCTCGGGTAAAGTTTTATATTGCCGTAGCAAACTAGACGCCGTCTTTGGCCCTACTCCCGGCACCCCGGGATAATTATCCGAAGCATCCCCGGTTAAACCTTTTAAGTCCACGACCTGCTTAGGTGGCACACCTAGCTTTGCTTCAACTTTCTTTTCGTCAAACATTTCCGCCTCAGACATTCCTCTTACTGGAGCATAGATTTTAATTTTTGGTCCGACCAACTGCATCATGTCCCGGTCTCCGGTGACGATGATTGTTTCTATTGGAAATTGGTATTTATTGGTAGTATTGGTATTTATTCTTGCCGCTTGAGCGGCAAGTGTCCCAATCACATCATCCGCTTCAAACCCAGGTACAGCATAAATGGGAATCCCAAAGGCATCCAGAACTTCGTGGACTTTTTCAATTTGGCCTGCCAGTTCATCCGCCATCCGCGGCCGCTGAGATTGGTAACCGAGATATTCCATTTGCCTGAAAGTTGGCTTTTCTGTATCAAACGCCACGGCCAGAAAATCCGGCTTTAAATCATCAACCACCTTCAGAAGCATGGTTGAGAAACCATAAACCGCATTTACCAGTTCACCCGAACGGTTAGTCAAAGGCGGCAGGGCATGATAAGCGCGATGTAAAATGGCGTTGCCATCAATAATAGCTAATCTTTTCATCAAGTAATTCTATCAAAAATGAAGCTAAAATTAAAGATTGTGACTTTTTAATTATGGCACCTTTGTTCCTCGCAGATACACCGCCGGCCAGGCGGTGTAATTGGACCAAAATTCTCTTTCTTCTTTTAACTGACCGCTGGCATCCCAGACCTTTCTTGTAAAAGAAACTTTAGCTCCCCAATGCGCTTGGTCAGTCTGTTTGACCACACCGACAGCTAAAGCCGGGTCATCAATATAGGTCGGCTCCGGCGGCTCAGTCCGCGAGTGAATAATTGGCTTGGCCACTTCGGTTTTGCGACCATCATTTGTTCCATAAAGAGTAAAGGCTAGTCTCTTTGTACCTTTGTCAAAGCTTGCCTGAATTAAAATATAAGCTGGAGTGTCATTTTTAAACTTAAGGTCAGGAGAGGGAGGATAAACAGTAGCATCTAATCCTGGCGGATAACCGCCCTGCTCATAAAAACTAACCCGATAATAATGAGGCTGACGCTCCAGAATTGGTAAACCCGCATTTAAGGCCGCCCGAAAAAGAGTCGTTGAAACCTGACAAACACCACCGCCGTCCTCAAGAATTGTCTGTTTTTCTTTAATTACATAGGCTTGCTGATAACCAGTTGCGGCAGAAACCGTACCAATTTTTTGGGCGAAGGAAAAAGTTTCGCCAGGAGCCAAAACTTGCCCATGAAGATGAGAGGTGGCTAAACCAATGTTATAGATTCGTGAAGGGATAGAGTCATAAAAAAACGACTCTCCGACTGCCAAAAACTCTTTAATCCCCAAATTATTGGTCGTTTGAGTGGCCACTTTTGGGATTAAATCAGTAACCGGCAAATCAAAAACTAAGGGTTCATCTTCTACCCCACCCTGTGAAAAAGCCATTAAAATTAAATCTTTAACTTTCTCCTTTTCCAACTGTCGACCTGTGACCGAAGGTTGAAAAGCCGTCACTTTGCCGTCCTTAAATTCAAAAAGGCCCTCTTGAACAGGCTCATCAATAGTGGCACTCATTGAAGCGGTTAAAGCCTCAAGCTTATCCTGATTAAAATTATATTTAGGCTCCACCTTTTGAGAAAAAAGCATTAAACGCGTTAATTCTTCCAGTCCAGCAAGACCGCTCTCTTTTCTACCCAACAAGAAAACCTGTTTTGAGATTTCTATCTCATCTAAGATAAAATCAATGGTCGCTGGAGTTACTTCCCAACTTTTATTTTCTCCTTGCCGCCAGACTAATACCATTTTTTGGCTCGCGAGGTCTTCTTGCTGCGAAGCTAGCAACTCTGTCACTTCGACCTGGTTTTTTCCCGAAAGCGAAACCACACCTAAATAAACACCAGGATAGACTCGCGATTCATACTCCTTCTTCGATCCTAAAAGAAAAAAAACAATTAAAATCAGAAGAACAAAGACGGCCATAAAAGCACCGGCCAAGAAAAAAAAGAGGTTTTTAAAAATTCTTGAGATTTTGAGGGTTTCTAAGAAGGTCTTAACCTTCATTTTTTATAAGATTCGTCTTTCATCAGACGCTCAAATTCTTCTTGTTCAATGGTTTCTTTTTCCAAAAGATTCACTGCTAAAAGGTCCAACTTCTTCTTATGTTTTTTTAAAATCTCCAGGGCCTTATCACTACACTCATCAATAATTTTCTTAACCTCGCGGTCAACCCTATCTGCCATCTCTGGAGAAAGTTGCGCTGGCTCCATCCAAACCGCCCGACCCATATCTGAAAACTCCGTTTGAGGTCCCAAATTAACCGGCCCAAGCGAACTCATCCCAAAATCAATCACCATCCGGCGAGCAATTTGGGTTGCTTGCGCGATATCATTGGCCGCTCCGGTTGTCAACTCGTCAAAGATTAAACTCTCCGCTGTTCGACCGCCTAAAACTGCAATAATCTGTTCCACCAGTCGTGATTTGGTCTCATGCGTCCTGTCAGCCCCTGGCGGAATCAGGGTGTGACCCAAAGAAACACCCCGAGCGACAATCGAAATTCGAGAAACTGGATCCATGTTCGGCAAGCTGTAGCTCACTACGGCATGTCCAGCCTCATGATAAGCCGTGAGTTTCTTATCCTCGTCAGTCTGTGCCCGTTTTTTCGCCGGACCAAGCTTTACTTTAAGTGACGCTTCATCAATTTCCTCAGGACTAATCACTCTTTTCTCAGCCCGAGCCGTAAGAATAGCTGCTTCATTAAGCATATTTTCCAAATCTGCTCCGGAAAAACCAACAGTCTTCTTAGCCACTCTTTCCCAGGAAACATCAGGACCAAAAGGTTTACCTCTGGCATGAATTTTAAGAATGGCTTCTCGGGCAACAATATCCGGCATTTCTAAAACTACTCGGCGGTCAAACCTGCCGGGTCTAAGAAGCGCCGGGTCTAAAAGATCTCCCCGGTTAGTAGCCGCCAGGACAATTACATTGTCATTCCGGGTAAAACCATCCATCTCAACTAAAATTTGGTTTAGGGTTTGCTCCCTCTCATCATGACCGCCCATCATTCCTACTCCTCTTTGCCGGCCAATGGCATCAATTTCATCAATAAAAATAATCGAAGGGGCGGCTTTTTTAGCTGTTTGAAAAAGATCTCTCACCCGCGAAGCTCCCACGCCTACCAACATCTCCATAAACTCCGAACCCGCCATGGAGAAAAAGGGCACGCCTGCCTCACCGGCGACCGCTCGCGCCAAAAGAGTCTTCCCCACCCCGGAGGGACCCACCAAAAGCACTCCTTTCGGAGTCCGTGCGCCCAAAGCAAGATATTTGCCTGGGTGTTTTAAAAAATCGACTACCTCTTCCAATTCTCTTTTCGCCTCGTCAACCCCAGCTACATCGCCAAAATTAATCGACTGCCTCCCCTTATCAAAAAGTCTGGCTCGTGATTGACCAAAGGAAAAAATAGATTCCTGCGCTCCCCGAGCCTGTCTGAGAATAAAAAGAAAGAAAATCGCAATTAAAATTAAAGGTAAGACCGTGCTTAAAATATCACCCCAAGCTTTGGAAAGAGATTGGTCTTTCACCTGAACACCCACCACTGTCGGGTCGATATCGGCGTCTTTGAAAATCTCGGTCATTGCCTGATTTGGCTCTTTGCGCGAAGTAGCAGTTGTCCCATCTTGGAAAGTTAAAGTGAGTTTCTCTCCTGCCACCAAAACTTCTTTCACTTTATTTTCCTTAATATCCGCCAAAGCTTGAGAAAGCGGAATCTCCTCTGAAGGTTTTAGGTTTGAACCGGCAGTCAGAGAAAAAATAAAGGAAATTACCAAAAAACCAACAAGACTCCAAATAAGAAGATTTTTGAAATTAAAATGAAAACGTAGTTCAAATTTCCGCATGACCGGCTTCTGGTTTGCCATAACGAATAAATTATACCAAAAGGGAAGCTGAAAAGGAAGGAGAATTAGTTTGATTGTTATATTGCTAAATTGTTAGATTGATAGATTGAAAAAACCAACGTAACAATATAACAAAATAGCAATATAGCAGCTTATGGAAGTAAACCCATGGCCTTTTTTACCTCGCGAAGAGTTTCTTTGGCGATTTTTTCGCAATAAACTCTCCCTTCTTCAAGAATTTCTTTAACCTCTTCTGGATGAGTCTCAAAATAGGCCCGGCGCTCCTGAATTGGCTTCAATTCTTTATAAATCGCCTCGGCCAGTTCTTCCTTCAATATTTGATACTTAATACCGCTACTTACATACTCTTCCTCAAGCCTCTTCCTCTTACTCTCTCCTTCAAAAAGTTCAACCAGTGCCAAAAGTGCCGCCACTCCACCCTCGGTCGGAACCTTCTCACCCCTGCCCATATCTGTCGGCGTACCAGCCAACTTTCTTTTTATTGTTTCCAAGTCATCAGCCAAGTTAATGTAGCTTCCCTCCACCGACTTACTCATCTTTCCCGAACCTATTAAACTAGGGACATAACTGCCAGGTGTTTCATAGGCCTTGGGCTCAGGAAATCCGCCAGCTGGCGGATGAAACATTTGATTAAACTTTCTGGCTACCTCCCGTGTCAACTCAATATGAGGCAGTTGGTCTTTACCCACAGGAACGAATTCTGCCTTATAAATTAAAATATCCGCCGCCATGAGAATGGGATAATAAAAAAGCCCAACATTAATATAGTCAGGGTTCTCCAGTTTTTTATCTTTGTAGGTTGGCAGTTGCTCCACCCGCGAAACCGGATAAATCGTGCTCAAAAGATAGGCCAATTCAACATGCTCAGGAATTTGAGATTGAATCATTAAATGACATTTCTTTGGGTTAAGACCGGCGCCTAGATAATCCAACACGACATCACTAATCTGTTCTTGCAGCCTAGTGGGGTCGTAGGGAGTGGTAATGCCATGTAAATCAACCACAGAATAAATGCAGTCCAGATTATCTTTCTCCTGAAGGGCAAGATAACCCTTAAGACCGCCTAGAAAGTTGCCTAAATGAAGCCTGCCTGTCGGCCGACTACCCGAAAAAACACGTTTTTTATTCATAGGTCTTGCAGGGCTACCAGGATTCGAACCTGGACGAGCGGTTTTGGAGACCGCCATGATACCATTTCATCATAGCCCTAAAACAAAAAACTCGCTTGTTGGCGAGCCTTAAATTACCCACGCAAACTCCCCAACAATTTATCTGCTGGTCAGCCTGCGCCACCAAGAAAGAATAATTTCTCTTACTTTTTCCATGCTTATTTTTATTTTAATCCCCTTGCCCAATAATGTCAAATTTGATATAATCCACTCACGACGTGCGGGGTAGTGTAAAGTTGCACGGAAGGCTCATAATCTTCCAGTCCTGGTGCGAATCCAGGCCCCGCAACACGTTTTTTATCGGCAAGGTAGCTTAGTTGGTAGAGCACCGGATTCATAAACCGGCGGTCGTGGGTTCGATCCCCACCCTTGCCACCATTTTTTAAAAAAAATGCCCCGTTTTTAAAATGAAAGAAAGAGGGCGTTTCACAGAAGAGAACCAGTTAACCTTTAAAGAAATCATTCTTTATGCCGCCCAAGGAGTAAGCTCAACCTGTGAGGAGGTAGTTATTAAATATCCGAGGGAGGCAGGCTTTCATAAATTTTATGAGGAAGCGAGAATTATTATCGAGGAAAAGAGGAAGACCTCTTCTGGCCACTATCCACGCATTTTCCGCCAAGCAGCTCAGATTGTACTTAAAGATGCTGGGGTATCCGACTGTGAAGTGCGGTTAAATGAACGGTATGGCAGGGAAGGAACTATCTTTGGCCCTCTAGTAATTCACCGACTTTCGACCAAGTAAAATCAAAAGAAAAGTTTCCACCACTTTTGCCAATTCGGCAGGTTTTCTTCCTCTTCTTTAACCTTTCCCAAACCTTCAAACCGACCTAAATTCTCAGGAAGCATTAAAACCGTTTCTTCCTCGCGTGCCATGCCTAATTTTTCCCTCGCTTGGCTTTCAATAAATGCCTGGCTTTGAACATATTCAAGTTGTGTCTGAAGTTCTTCGTTTTCAAGCTTCAATTGTTCAAGTTTAAGTTGACTTTTTTCAATCTCTTTTTCTTTCTGAAACAGCGTCCACAGATCGCGAGAGAAAGAAAATATAAGACAAAAACCAAGAAAAGAAAAAGCCATAAAAACAAACTTTGTTTTCATCTTGTCGGCTACCTATTCGTGCGTCAACTGGCGGATTGACAGTTAGTAATTTTAGTGATACTATAGTACTCTGATATGGTCAGAGACGATAAACTTAATCTTCTTGCCTCTGCTCAAAAACCATTCGTTGAATTCCTGCGTAGTCAAAAACGCTCAATTTCCACCATTTTAGCATACGGAAAAGATATCAACCAATTGGTGGAATTTTTGGCGGATAAAAAAATTACGGAGGCTTCTTCTGTCACTGATGAGCATTTAGAGGAATTCAAGGCGAACCTAGGCCAGCAAAAATATACCCTCAAGTCAATTTCCAGAAAATTAAACTCAATTAAAACTTTTTTTAAATTCCTCAAATCAGAAGGGGTAATCGATCAAGACCCGGCCGCCACTATCTCCCATCCCACTTATGAAGTAAAACCTCCTAGAATTCTTTCTAAAATGGAATACCGAGCCCTACGAGATTCATGTCGTGAGGACGGCCGAATTGCGGCGATTGTTGAACTGATGCTCCAAACCGGCATTCGTATTGGCGAAGCTTCAAGACTCAAAATTGACGATATTAAAGATAATGATATTTATATTGAATCTTACGAGTCTCAACCTGCACGCACTATTCCTTTAAATAAGGCCGCAAAAATGGCTTTGGATAATTATCTTGCGGAGAGAGCGCCAACAAAAACCAAAATTGTCTTCGTTACCAAAACCGGCCGGCCTTTCTTGGCCAGAAATATCAGAGCGGCCATTAATCGCTATTTCCGCTTGGCGGGAATTGAAAATGCTTCCGTTAATAACCTTCGCAATACCTGGCTTGCTTATCATTTGATGACAGGTACAAACGCTGTTTTCTTGGCCAAAATGGCAGGCCATAAGCGCCTAGCAACCACAGAAAAATATTTGGCATATCTTCAGAATAATAAAGAAAAGGTTCAGGAGCGAGAAAAAAATAGGCTCGAAGAATTATAATTGCTATGTTGTTAAATTGTTATCTTGCTATATTGGGAAAAAACAATCTAGCAATCAGCAAAATAGCAATCTAACAATTATTTTCTCTTTTTCTGCCAAAAGGTTAGATACAGGATTTCCAAAATCCCCATCGTATTTACTACCAAAAGGGCGATAAACCATGGTTTTTGCCCACTCCTGGCTGCTTTCCAAAGCGCCGTCCCCTTCCAAACGAAACTCCAAATAAGGACCAAGGCTAAAAGTATACCTTGTTGAAAATTTAAATCTTGCATGCTTTTATTTTATACTCTTTAGTCAATTTGTAAAGAGGTAAGAGCTTGGCGGCGTTTCTCAAATTTAAGAGACGCTTTCCTTGGCGTACTGGCAAAGTTGTTCTGGAAATCTTCAATAAGCCAATCTCTAATCTCCAATGGGTAAACTAAAAGCTCAATTAACTTATCAAAATTAACCCAAAGAGGCTTGTACAAATCGTTGCCAAGCCGCGTCCGTTCTTTTTCCACTGACCACTCCTCCAATTTAGGTCTTCCCCAAATATAGGAACAAAGATAGAAAAACTGGTCGCTATGGCCGATATAATGATGATGGTAAAGAAGTTTTACTACCCTTGCCTCTATCGAAGTCTCTTCTTTAAGTTCTCTTAAAACCGCCTCTTCAACTGTTTCGTCCCTTTCTACTCCCCCACCCGGAAAAGCATAGTATTCCCTACCATTTTTCTTTCTCCACATCAGAAGAATTTTTTTATCTTTAATCACAATAGCGGCAGCTCTGATGGGTTTTCTTGTTGAAATTGTCATGACTATAAAGTGGGCCCGGAAGGAGTCGAACCTTCGATTGTACTTTATAAACAAGTTTGAAAGCTTCAGCTTGCAAACGAGTTTTCAAGCTTTGCTTATAGCGCTTCGCGATATATCGAAAACAAGTGGGCTGGGATGGATTCGAACCATCGACTTCTACTTTATAAGAGTAGCACTCTTACCGCTGAGTTACCAGCCCTCGTTTTCGCTATAGCAAACAGCGTTTGATATATCGAATCTCTGATTCGCTATAAGAGTACTGTCTTGCCGTTAAACGACGAGCCCGCATATAGTATAACAAAAGTAGAGAAGGTAGTAAAAGTAGAAAAGTAGATTAAGACGAATGGTTATTTTTCGATCTGTTTTTTATAGCGATAAAGAAGAAAAGCTGCTTTGGCTCGCTGATTATTAAATCTCTCATAAGCCTCATTGTTCCAATAACCAACTTCTTTTGCAACTTCGCCTTGACTTTCAAGCTCTAAAAGCGACCCCTCGGCTATCTCAAGATAATGCAACTTGTCTTTCTTAGATCTTCTTAACCACCCCTCGGCAATTTGGCTCATCACCGAAACGGCCGCTCGGCGCATTTGTCCCTTTAAACCAAAATCCTCACTGCGAGGGAAAATTTCTGTTAGTCGATAAACCAGAATTGTTAAGTTTTTAGCTTCTAACCAAACAAGTAAATTTCGATACCCACTCATTCTACCTTTTCTACCTGTCCTACTTACTCTACTTATTCTCTAAAGTCGTGCTCTCACCACAATCTCGCTCTCTACCTCTTCTCTGTCCCGTCCGAAACGAAGCCGGGACATTTCTTTGATAATCTCCCCAACGCGAGGATTAGCTAACTTTTTCTCGGCCTCAATATCGCGCATCAAATTCATCGAAAATGGCGGTACGGGCTCGTTTTTAACAATTGTTTTTATATAAACATTAAAGCGCTCAATATTAATCAGGTCACTTTCACTGAAAGTTGGTGTAAACCAGTGTTGGAGAAAATTCGCATCAGTCACACCGATATTAAAGGAGATAATCGTCCCAACATTGCCAAAAACCGCGTTTTTAATCTCTTCTTCAACCTGACCGATAAATTGATTAGCCACCGTTAAATTTAAGCGGAATTTTCTCGCCTCAGAAAGTATTTGAGCAAAATCTGGAGTAGCGAAGTTCTGAAATTCATCGACATAAAGATAGAAGTCGCGCCGCTTCTCCTCGGGCATGTCTTGACGGCTCATCGCCGCCATCAGGATTTTTGGAACCAAAACTAAACCTAAAAAACTTGAGTTTTCCTCGCCAATTTTACCCTTGGCCAAATTAATAATCAAAATCTTCCCTTCATCCATTACGCGTCGGAAATCAAAAGAGGACTCTGACTGGCCAATAATATTTCTCATCATCTTATTGGTAACAAAGCGACCAAATTTGGAGACGATATAATCTAAAACCTCGCTTTTATGGAAATCAGCGGTTTGGGCAATCTGGTCAGTCCAATAACGACGAACCATCTGGTCGGTAACTTTGGGTAAAATCTCCTGCACAAAACTTGAGTCTTGTAAACAACGCATAACCTCAACAAAAGTACTCCCTGGTTCGTACATGACCGTCAACATGGCGTTTCTTATAGCGTGCTCAAAACGAGGGCCGATGATGCCGGTTTTGTAAGGGTCGTAGAGTTTATACATTAAATTGATAATCGAGGTGGCCACCATGTGTTTTTGCTCCTCGGTATAAGCTTCAAGCAAGTTTAGGCCCATCGGTCTTTCATAATCAGACGGGTCAAAATAAATGACATCTTCAGCTCGCTCGGGAGGAATGTATTTAAGAAGGTCCTCGGCTAAATCATGAGGGTCAATTAGACAAACACCCTTGCCAGCACGAATATCCTGGAGGATTAAATCGCGCAAAAGTTCTGTTTTACCAGTTCCGGTTTTACCGATAATGTAAATATGGCGGCGGCGGTCATCGTCGGAGAGATAAACTGGCTTTTCCATCCCTCGATAGGTGCTCTTCCCAAGATATAAACCTTCGGTAGGAATTTGGGCGGGTGCCGGAGCTCTTTTGGCATTTAACCAAAAAATGTGCGGAGTCTCAACTGTCTTATTGGGAAAATGAAAAATTGTCGCGAGTTCTTCCGAGCTTAAAACACCCACGCCGCCAAAACGCAGCATTGGCTGATAACGATAAACAAAATCATTCATAAAACTTCCCGGAAACCAAATCCGCTTTTTCTTGAAGCTGTTGCTGTCTGAAGCAAATTGCTCAAAAGCCGACTTAATGTTAGCAAGGTGCATCTTGGCGGTTTCCAGTTCTTGGGCACAAACAACAATCCTCACTTCAGTTTCAAAACCAGGCTTTGAGCACTTGTTCTCAATCGCCTCCAGGTTTTTGGCATCGACGGAAAATTTGGCTTTATCCGGTTCTGATTCCTGTTTTTTTGTTCTGGAGATAAATCGCTTACCACTTTGGCGCCATTTAGACGAAGCAGGCGAAATTAAAATCTGAATGGCCGCCCCTTCACCTTCTGACATTTTTGCCAGAGAAGAACTGATTAAAGAAAGGGGGTCGGTGGCCAAGTCTTTATAAACCTTAATGGGATAAAAAGAGGCATTGTGCAAATGCATCCTCGTAAAGGCCACTTTGCCTTCTTCTGAGAAAATATTGTACTCTGGCACTTCTTTAATATCTGCGTCTGGATAAGCACCATTTATTTGTTTTTCCACCAAGTCTTGAAGTTTTTTGGGACAAGAAATATAAAAACGGATGTCTCCCGGCAGGGCCACAGTTTCCAGCGTTAAATGCTCTTGGGGCCTTAAGAAAGAAAACCAGCCGCCTTTTTTAATCGAATAAAGCGAAGAAAACATCTGCTCCGCCGCATCAATTTTAATCTCATTCCCCCGGGGCAGGGCGACCTGAAGTAAAACATATGAAAGTGAGTGCTTCTCTCTTCCCCGATAGCGCCACCAGACAAGAAGCCCATAACCCAAAAACCAAAAACCAAAAATTAAAAATAAAATGCTGGTTGAGTAAAGAACAAAATAGCGAATAATTAAGGCAAAATTAGGTAGGTCTGTCATTTACTAAAAGTTGTCCTCCCGGGATACATTTTGATAATTCTTTTCGTTAAAGCTAAAAGCCAACGAAGGGCAAAAGTGACCGGCTGGTGCCAATTTTTAGGATTAAAGTATGACTGCCTACTAATCGGCAAAACAATTTTTGGTTGTTGGGCCGCGGGAGAAGTGACTAAAATTTGTCCCTGTCCATCGGTAATTGGTCTGTCCAGTTCAATCTCTTTCTCAACCCGCTCAATATAACCTTCCTGCTCCGCCTGAGTCTCGGAAATTTTTCCCATCTCAACGATAGGAATTCTTTCTGTTGCCTGCAATCTTTCTGTTAAACCAGCTTCTTTCTCTTTAGCCACTGTCCCTGTTGGAGGAGAAGACGACCCTTTCTGCTCATCGGGCAGATTATCCATATGAGGTTATTATACCCCGCTTCGCGGGACCATATCAAATACGAGGGTTTTTTTCTTTTCTTTTGTAATAAAAGTTTAGAAAGCGAGCTAATATAAAAAGGCAGTCAGATAACCGGTTTAAATAAGCCAAAACACTAGGCTCAACTCTTTTTTGTCTTGAAAATACAACCAGCTCTCTTTCCGCCCGACGTACCACGGTTCGGGCCACATGTAAAAAGGCGGCTGGCCGACTGCCTCCGGGTAAAATAAACTGCGTCAGGGCGGGCAAGCGTTTCTCTAAAGTCTCAGTTTCTCTCTCCAGCCATTTAACTTTCTCTTGGGTAAAATCTCTTCTTGCACCGGCTAAAATCGAGTTAACAATAAAAAGGTCAGCTTGAATTTTTTCCAGGAAACTGACAATTTTTCTCTCTCTGATAAAACTGGCCGCCAAACCCAAAAAGCTCTCAACTTCATCAATTGAGCCAATCGCCGCAATCTCGAGACAATCTTTACAAACAATTTTTTTGTGTCCAGAGGCAATTAAAGAAGTTTTACCCCCATCGCCCTTTTTAGTAGAAATCGACATGAATTTTAATTTTCCATTTTCCATCTACCATTTGCCAATGATTTATCGATTTCACAATTGGCCAATGGAAAATCAATGGACAATTTCTTTAACACTCCGAGTAGCCGCAGGTGTAGCATTTTTTACAGCCCTCTTCAAAAATTAAAGTTGCCTCTCCGCAACCAGGGCAGATATCTTTATGACGATTAAAAAGTGGAATTTGGTTAGTTTTGACTTCCAGGGATTCACTTGGAGTCTCACTAATTTTGAATTCTCCGTTCTGTTTCACTTGTTCGGAAATCCCAGTACCATATTCAATCAAGCCAAAATGTATCCCAATGGCTTTAGCTACCGCATCAGGCAGACTGCGGACTCGATTAGCACCAAAACCCACTGAGCGCGCTCCGCCAATCCCCCGCAACTGCTCAATAATTTCCTTAGCGCGTTCAATCGGCGGCAAATGATTACCAAAACGAAGTGTCGTAGAAATCATTCTCCCCAGACCCTCGGCCATAGCCGCTACTTCGCTGCCCGCTTTACCGATGGTGATAAAGACCTCGAACGGATTACCGGCCGCATCATGATTAACCGTAATAAACGCATTCCCTAATGGCGTTTCAATTTTATAAGTTGCTCCTTCAACTTTAACTGGTCGAGGCTTAAGAGCTTCGCCATCCTTAGCAGTAACTCCAACCGTCGTTTGTATTTCTTTAGATTGTTCAGTAATCAAAATTTGTTTTTTACGACTCTGGTCACGATAAATAGTCACCCCTTTGCAACCTTCTTCATAAGCTAAACGGTAAGCTTCAATCACGTTCTCAACCGTGGCATCGCTTGGCATATTAATGGTCTTGGAGATGGCATTGTCCACGCCTCCCCGCTGAAAAGCAGCCTGCATTAAGATGTGGTCTTGAGTGGAAATGTCGGCAGCAATAGGAAAGATTTTTTGAACTTCCTCAGGGATTTCACTTAAGCCGCGGACTGAGCCTTTATTATTCTTAACTTTCTCAACCAACTCTTCCGACCAAAAGCCTTTTTCTTGGGCCACCTGCACGAAATAAGGATTAAGTGTTTCCACTTGATCGCCATTAACAATATTTTTCTTGTAACAAAGAGCAAAAAATGGTTCTATGCCGGAATTCACATCAGCCAACATACTTGTTGTTCCCGTAGGGGCAATCGTCGTTAGGGCGGCATTGCGCAAAAGTAAGGCCTCACCCTTAAAATGTGGACTTTGGGAATCATAGATACTACCCTTAAAATTAGGGAAAACACCTCTTATTTTAGCTAGCTTGCAAGAAGTTTCTCTGGCGGCTCCCCTTATAAAGGAAATCACCTCTTCTGCCAAACGGTAGGCTTCCTGACTATTGTAGGCAATGCCCAGCTGGACCAGCATTCCCGCCCAACCCATCACCCCTAAACCAACCTTACGATTTCCCTTTGTCATCTCATCTATCTCCGCCAGCGGGTAATGATTCATATCAATGACGTTATCCAGAAAGTGGACGGCTTTAGTGACCATCTCTTTAATTCTCTCGTAGTCAATTTCAAGGCTGCCAGCCTCACCTACCTTAACCATTCTGGATAAGTTAATTGCTCCCAAGTTACACGACTCATAAGGTAAGAGAGGCTGTTCTCCACAGGGATTGGTTGCCTCAATTGGGCCCAACTGGGGAGTAGGATTATCTTTGTTAATGCGGTCAATAAAAATGACCCCCGGATCGCCTTTTTCCCAAGCAATTCTACCAATCAGTTCGAACACTTTGCGAGCATTAAGCCTGACTTCTACCTGTTTGGTATCGGGGTTGATAAGACCATACCCTTCCTCTGGTTCTTTGGCTTCAAGCAAGCTTCTCAGTCTATCCACTTCTTTTTCAAAAGCCAGAACCCGATCGCCAAAATTCAGGTCTGGATTGCGCAGAACCGTTTGAATAGCGTTCACCACTTCGCTTATTTCTTCTTCTTGAGGCTTAAGACCTTCCGGAGCAAAAAGGCTGTCTTTCTCTACCTGCTTCATGAATTCATCCGTAATCCCCACCGATAAGTTAAAGCTGTTGATGATTGACTCGACGCTTTTAATCGTCATCCAGCGCAAAATATCAGGATGGTTAATCTGCATGACGCCCATGTTTGCTCCCCGCCGATATCCTCCCTGCTGCACTCGGTCAGTCGCATCAGCATACATCCACATAAAATAAATTGCTCCCGAAGAGGTTCTCCCGGTCGAGCGGACGATAGAGCCTCGGGGTCGAAGGCGCGAGAAAGAAAAACCCGTGCCGCCGCCGGTTTTGTGAATCATCATTGTCTGCCAAAGGGTTCTACCGATGGAGTCCATGTTATCTTCTATCGGCAAGACAAAACAGGCGGAAAGCTGTTGGAGTTTACCGGCCGCATTGGCCAGGGTGGGAGTATTGGGGACAAATTCTAAACTGGAAAGCAAATAGTAAAATTCCTCCCTGGTCCGCTCCATTTCCAGCTTTGAGCCATAAAGCAAATCAGCTGAAGCGATGTTGTGAGCAATCCGCCAAAACATTTCTTTAGGCGTCTCACAAACCTGGCCGTTATCATCTCTTTTTAGGTAGTTATTGCGGGCAATATATTCACCCGTCGGTGTCAGTTGAGGCTCCGGCAAATCCTTAGGCACAGGCGGTATTTTCCGACCAAATTCATGAACTTTTTCGACTTTTTCTTCCCAACGAATTTCTTTTTTTCTTTTTTTCATTTTGTTTCTTTTTCTATCGCTTTTTCAAAATCCGCCAGGTCTGCAAATTCCAAATAAACGCTGGCAAAGCGCAGCCAGGCAACTTTATCAAACTTCCTCAGCTTTCTTAAAACCATGTTTCCTATTGTTTTAGAAGGAATTTCGACCGTATCTTTTTTTAAAAGTTCCTGTTCAACTTCGTTGGTAATTCCCTCTATCGCCTCTAGTGAAACTGGCCTTTTCTCACAAGCTTTCAAAACTCCTCTTTTAATTTTCTCTCTGTCAAATGTCTCACGCCGGCCATCTTTTTTAATAACTAAAAGATTTGGTCCCTCAACCCGCTCGTAAGTCGTAAACCTCTTTTGGCATTTTTCGCATTCTCGTCTTCTTCGAAAAGAATTACCATCCTCTGAAATGCGCGATTCCAGAACCGCTGTCTGACTATGGCCACAAAATGGACACTTCATCTGCTTATCACCAAATATAGTACCGAAATCAAGGTTAAAGCACTAAATCTAGACTGTCAACTAGCAATAAAAATATCAAAAGATATCGAAAGTATCACAATTGTGGCGATTTATACTTTTTTAAAGGAGAATTGGTAAAAAACTTTGAGTAATTTTTAGATGCAAAAGTCGCGATTATTTGTTCATGGCCTCCCCAACGACTGATTCATAGCCGGCGCGCGAATATTTTTTAAGCTCCTCAATGACCGGCTTTGCCTGCTCTGGGACTTTCTGTTCAACTCCCTCTAAAACCTCCTGATGTTTAAGAGTGGCGCCTCTTAGTTTTTCATAAAAGGCCGTTGTATCTTTACCTGCATTCTTGGCCACCTTTGCCTGCTCTATCGCCCGCTCAAGATACTTTTCTGCCTTTGTTAGAGTGGAGACTCCCAATTCCGCTTTGCCGCCTTCAATTAAAGCTTGTCCTGCCCCCAATCTTTTATCAGCAAACAAGAGCAGCAGTTCTGCCTTTTTAAGGGGTTCATTGGTAAAAAAGAGAAGTACCCTGTCTCTAACCATCTTTATAGAGTAAAGAAAATGGTCGGGTAAAATACCCGGGTAGGCAAGATAATAATCGACTTTGGCGGGCGTGGGAGTAACCGCAGGCGAAGGACTCACGTTAGCCAGAGGAGCAATTTTAAACTTGGTGCTTGTTTGGGCAGTGGTTCTAACAACAGAAACACCCAAAATACCAACCGCAAAAACCAAGGATGCTAAAATAAGAAATAAATTTTTCAATTTTAACACTGCCAAACAAATCTTAAGTTATTCTTTCTGTAATGTCAAGTTAGAAAAAGTTCTTGACAAATTAAAAAAGAGGTGTTATCGTTCATCCAAATTGCTAATCTAAATGTCTGAAAGATTAACTAAGAATCCAAAATCTCCAGAAGCAAACTTTGAAAACACGCCAGCTGATCTCTATAATGTTTTGGAAGTTATTGCCAAAGCGCTTCTGCCGAAGTACCAAGCAGACCAATTTCTTGAAAGGTTTAAGAATAAAACAGCCGAATATTCCCCATCCCTTGAAAATCTTGAAGCAACGTTGGGAATAAAAGAAGATTTCATCCGAGATTTTAATTTTCAAAAAAGAATGGAAGTGATAGCCTCAATAACCGAAGAGCAAATGAGACAAAAGGAGGGTTTTCAGAGCGAGATTAAAAAATCTTCAGAGGGTCTTACTGAAATCGGAAAAAATGTGGGTCTTGACCCCAAAGATATCGAAGAGTTGAGCCTTAAAGAGAAAGTCGATTCAATTAAAGAGAAATTCGATAATTTCCTCGCTGCTGTTGAAAGTGCGGAAAATGAGCTGGATATAAGGCCTAAAGAAATCAAAGGTTTAAATTTAAAAGAAAGAGTGGAACTAATTACTGATGCCGTTGAAAAAATAATATACACCAACAGTTATCAAGCTATCATTGAAGCGACTTTAGAGGCAGTTGGTTTGCATTATTATGAATTGACCGGGCCACAAAAGTGGCAAATTGACGACGTTCTTTCTCATCTCGTTATCGACGATGATTAGAATTTTTTTTAGATACCCCAAAAAGTTCTAAGCTTATCTTCAACTTATCTAAAAAGCAGTATTGGCCAGCCCCAAAAAACATGAAGAAGAACGGAAGCAACCACTGCCCCGGTTCTAGCAAAGACAAAAGCCGAACCAACCCCAAAAATAAAGGTTAGACAAAGAAAAATGAGAGTTTGGCTTGGACCGTAATGAAAAACAAAAAGAGCAATCGGTAAATGAATGAAGGTCCAGGCGAAACTGGAAATTATATTGGCCAGCCATTCATCCCCGAGTGTTTGCCAAAGACGATTAAAAAGATAACCCCGAAAAACTGTCTCCTCAGAAATAGCAGTGATAAAAGAAATCCCCAGCGAAACGAATAAAAGTTCTGGACTAACCAAAGAAGGCAACTGTGCAAAAGAAAGACCTTGGTACTTCACTAAATGAGTTAACACGCCCAAAATGGCAAAGAAAAGACCAAGACCTAAACCAAAATAAAGATTGCGGAAAAAATTTTTTGTTGACCAGCCAATAGAACTAAGACTTGCTTTTTCTTTAAAAAGAAACCAAATTAATGGCCCAAGCCAGATTATTGGTTTTAAAACAATCTCTTCAATTCCCTCAGGCAGTCGAAAAAGCAGACGATAAAGTCCCCAAACAAGAAAAATAAAAACATAAAGACTAACAACATTTTTAACTAAGGCAATTTTCTTTATCATTACTTTTTCAGAGAGAAAGAAGCCCCAAAGCCGATAAGATAATCACGGCCAAAGCCAAGAAAAAAAGCCCTCCGGCGAAACCGGCGACCGCAAACAAAATCGAAAAAAGAATTTTATTCTTTTTGTCCTCTTCGCCCATTTAACTTAATTATACACTCCCTTCTGGTATAATAATCAAGGGTGAGAAATAAACAGTCTGGCAACATCAAACCACGAAGATTGCCTCTTCGTCACGCAAAACTCCTCATTGTGAGTTTGGGCTTATTGGTCTTTACTGGTTTATCGGTCTACTTATTTTGGGGACTACCCACCCCTTGGGGTCTTACTTCCACTAATTATCCCGTTTCAACAAAAATTTTTGACCGGCAAGGCGTCCTCCTTTACGAAATCTACACCGAGCAAAACCGAACGCCCGTCAAACTGGCTGATTTACCAACCTTTGTGAAATGGGCAACCATCTCCGCGGAAGATAAGGAATTTTATCGCCATCATGGTTTTTCCTATACTGGTATTACCCGGGCGGCTTTTAACACGGTCTTCAAGCGCAAACTTCAGGGCGGCTCAACGATTACCCAGCAACTAGTCAAAACTGCTCTTTTGACTCCTGACCGGACAATCAAACGTAAAATTCGAGAGTTTGTTCTCACACTGGCTGTGGAAACAATCTACTCTAAAGATAAAATTTTGGAAATGTATCTTAACCATGCGCCTTATGGTGGTACTGCTTGGGGTATTGAGGCAGCAGCAAAAACATATTTTGGCAAAAGCGCCGCCAACTTAACCCTTCATGAAGCAGCTCTTCTGGCCGGACTGCCTGCTTCGCCCACCCGCTTCTCCCCTTTTGGCGCCCAGCCAGAGCTCGCTAAAACAAGGCAGGAGTTTGTCCTGTCCCGAATGGTCGAGGATAAACATATCACAGAGAGTGAGGACCAGGAAGCAAGGAAGCAGGAGTTAATCTTTGCCTCTCAGGCAGCCGAAATCAAAGCGCCCCATTTTGTGATGTTTATTAAAGACCAGCTCGTCCAGCACTATGGTGAAAAAATAGTCGAGCAAGGGGGTTTGCGGGTCACCACCACTTTGGATTTCGAAATTCAAGATTTTGCCCAAAGCGCCATTGCTACAGAGGTTGGGAAATTAAAAAAAGCTCATGTCACCAACGGCGCCGCTTTGGTCACCAGTCCTAAAACCGGTGAAATTTTGGCGATGGTCGGTTCGAAAGATTATTTTGACAAAGAGGCTCAGGGCAACTTTAATGTCACAACTGCCCTTCGTCAACCGGGAAGTGCCATAAAACCTGTAAATTATGCTTTGGGTCTGGCAAGCAAAAAAATAACGCTGGCAACTGTCTTTAATGATATGCCCACTTGTTTTGTGGTTACCGGGCAACCTCTTTACTGTCCAGAAAATTATGATAATTCCTTCCATGGTCCAGTCCAGGCAAGATTTGCCCTAGGTAATTCTTATAACTTACCAGCGGTGAAAATGTTGGCCTTAAATACCCTCGAAGAATTCGTCCCTTTTGCCCAAAAAATGGGCCTTTCAACTCTTGAAGACCCTAAAAAATATGGTCTTTCTTTAACCTTGGGAGGAGGGGAAGTGAAAATGACCGATATGGCAGTGGCTTTTGGTGTTTTTGCCAATCTGGGGGACAAACAACCCTTAATTTCAATTTTGAAAGTTGAAGATTACCAAGGTAAAGTTTGGCAAGAAACGGAAATTGCCGAAGGTGAGGAGGTGCTCTCTGAAGATGTCTCTTACCTTATCTCTCATACCCTTCTGGATAATAACGCCCGAGCGGCTACTTTCGGCACTTCCTCTTATCTTACCATCAGTGGTCATCCTGAAGTTTCGGTCAAAACAGGAACAACGAATGATAAACGCGATAATTGGACAATCGGTTACAACCCCGATTTTCTGGTGGTCACTTGGGTGGGTAATAATGACAACACACCCATGGGAGCAGTTGCCTCAGGTGTCAGCGGTGCCTCTCCGGCCTGGAACAAAATCATGGGTTTTACCCTGCGAAAAAATGACCTTTTAAAACATGCTGAAAAAACCGGCAAGACCCTTGAAGAGCTGGCAGAGGTAAAAGTGCCTTCATACCAGAATTGGCCAAGCAAACCAGAAGAGGTTGTTGGCGGAACAGTCTGTTCTCTCTCGGGACTTTCTCCTGGAGAAAGCGGCTGTTCGACACGATTTGAATATTTTCTCAAAGGGACGGTCCCAACTCAAACAGAAAATTTAAAACAAACAATTCTGATTAATAAAGATACTGGCCAGCCGGTCATGCCGGAAGAATCACCGCCCAATATCGAATTTCAAGACCACCAGGTTATTATCGATCTTCTGGGAACAATTTTCTGCCTCGATTGTCCACCCTCGCCCGCCGGAACGGCTTCGGCAAAATTAAAAATAGAAAATCTTCCCAAATTAATCTCTCCGACTCCTTAAAGTTGCCCTCTTCAAAACGAGCCTCAGATGGGGTATAATCTCGGCCATGACAGCCAGGACAGGAAAATCCATCGAGCACGAGACGATTATTTATCAGTCTCCAAGGTCATCTCTTAAGGCCTCTTTTGGCGCGCTCGGTTTTTTTCTTACGCTTCTCGGCCGTCCCATTTTTTACGCCCTCCTTTACCTGGGATATTTTCTGGTCTTCTTTTTTTCCAGTGCGGGCCGTTTTGTTTTTAATCTCGCTCAAAAACTATCCTCTAAGAAAATTCGGCTGCCGAAGATTAAAATCAAGAAAAGAATAATTGCTTTCGTTTCGGTTTTATTCTTGTTCATCTTGGCTTGCTTATGGAGTTATCGGGTTATTCTTAAAGACCTGCCTAATCCCCATAAATTGTCCACTCGGGACCAAGTAGTGACCACGAAAATTTTTGACCGTCAAGGGACGCTCCTTTATAAAATCTACCGGGAGGAAAACCGAACTTTGGTTAACCTTGAGGAAATTCCTCTTTTCCTGCGCCAAGCAACTATCGCCATAGAAGATTCCCAATTTTATACCCACCATGGGTTCTCTTTGCGCGGCATCACCAGATCTCTCTATCGCAATCTCTTTTTGGGTAAACTTAGCGGCGGCTCAACAATCACCCAACAACTGGTCAAAAATACCCTCCTGACGCCGGAGAGAACTTGGCAACGGAAAATTAAGGAAGTTATCCTGGCAATTTGGGTGGAAACAAAATTTTCCAAAGATGAAATTCTAAAGATGTACTTAAATGAGGTTGGTTATGGCGGCGCTGCTTATGGGGTAGAAGAGGCTTCTCAGCTTTATTTTGGTAAAAGCGTCAAGGATATTAATCTGGCCGAGGCAGCGCTTTTGGCCGGCCTGCCGGCTTCGCCCACCCGCTACTCTCCTTTTGGGGCAAATCCCCAAGCGGCCAAGGAAAGACAGGAACAAGTCCTGCGAAGAATGGTTGAGGATGGCTATTTAACAGAGCAAGAGAGTAATGGAGCAAGAGAGCAAGAGTTAAAGTTTATTCCTCAAAAAACTGACATTAAAGCTCCTCATTTTGTGATGTATATTAAGGACCTTCTTGTTAAAAAGTACGGTGAAACGGTGGTAGAAAAAGGAGGATTGGAGGTCAGAACTTCATTGGATTTTAAAACTCAGGAACTGGTCGAAAAAATAGTCTTAAGTGAGGTTACGAAACTTAATTCTCTTCATGTTACCAATGGGGCCGCTTTGGTCACCAGTCCTAAAACCGGTGAAATTCTAGCTATGGTCGGCTCCAAGGATTATTTTGACACGGGTGGCGGTGGCAATTTTAATGTCACCACTGCCGCCCGCCAACCCGGCTCCTCCATCAAACCTGTCAATTACGCCGTTGCCCTTTCGATGGGCTTCACGCCCGCGACAATTATTCCTGACACGCCTATCACCTATCAAATTCCCGGTCAGCCCCCTTACACACCTCGCAATTATGACAATCGCTTTCATGGCAATGTTCCCTTGCGAGTCGCTCTTGGTTCTTCCTACAATGTGCCCGCCGTCAAAGTTCTCTCTGCCTTAGGGGTGGACCGGATGATTGAACAAGGAAAAAAGATGGGTATTACTACCTGGGATGACACCTCGCGCTTTGGTTTGTCTTTAACTTTGGGTGGTGGAGAAGTAAAAATGACGGATATGGCGGTGGTTTATGGTACTTTGGCTAACTTAGGCGTAAAAGTTAACCTGCAACCAATTTTAGAAGTCAAAGATTATAAAGGAAAAATCTTAGAAAAATTAGAAATTAGAAATTCGGAATTAGAAATTGCAGGTGAGAAAGCTCTCTCGCCTGACATCACCTATCTTTTAACCGATATTCTCTCCGATAACAGTGCCCGTACCCCGGCCTTTGGTCCCAATTCACAGCTGGTTATTCCCAACCATCCTTCGGTGGCGGTAAAAACCGGTACTACCCAGAACTTGCGCGATAATTGGACAATCGGCTATACTCCAAGCTTTGTGGCCGTTGTTTGGGTGGGCAATAACGATAACACACCGATGAGTTATGTCGCTTCCGGCGTGACCGGCGCCTCGCCTATTTGGCACAATATTATGGTCGAGCTCTTAAAAGACAAACCGGACGAAAAGTTTACTCTGCCTGCCTCGCCGGTAGGCGGGCCTGAGAATTTGGTCAGAGTGGAAATTTGTAGCCTGACAGGCACTTTAGCTTGCGATGCTTGCCCATCAAAAAAATGGGAAGTTTTTCTTCCCGGCAGCGAACCAAAAACTGCCTGCAGTGAAGAGGAAATTAAAAAAGTATTAGAGGAGAAAATTAAATAATTAAGGAACTATTTTTGACTTTTAATATCTTCCGTGATAACCTTCAGCTATCAAGAACGAACTTAAGCCAATTTTGATGAGGTTTATTTTCGTTAAGTTGAGCATTTTGCACTTTTTTGCACTTTAAGGTTGCGGTTACATAAAGGAGGGAAGATGAAAGCAAAGGCAGTGTTGGGACTGAAGGCGTTCGCGTTCATTTTGCTGATAATCGGAGCCTTGTGGCCCTTTTTCGGCCCGATGCCTCAGGCCGCTGGCCCCCAAATTCAAACCCAAATTAAAACCGTAAGAATCGAAGTCCTGGAGCAAGGGAGAGAAAAGTGACAAAGTTCAGAATCGAAGTCAGTGTTCTCTTAGCTCTTGCTATCATTGTGCTCATTTTGGCAGCACAAGCTCTGGTGAATTGTGCCCCGAAGTGACAAATCCGCAAAAAAAGTGCAAGAAGGTATCTAAGAAGGCACCAAAGAAAAGAGAGAAGAGTTGTTTTTGAACAACAAATCTACTTTTTCCGCGGTGCCTTCAGTCTTTAAAAGACCATTTATTTATTCTCAAATTCCCAAACGGCTTTGGTGATTTCCACCAAGGCGGTTTTGGCTTCTTTTTCTAAGGCATTTTTGGACATGATAACCAGAACAAACGGCCGGGAGGCAAAAACAACCCCGCTATCGGAAAAAACACCCAACTCTGTCCCAATTTTGTGAGCCACGCGGGTACCTTCGGGGACGCCGGCGGGAATTCTGTCTTCGTAAATCGTGTTTGTTAAAAATTCCAAAATCTCATCACGATGCTCACGAGTAACCACACTTCCCCCATATAATTTTCTGTAAAATAAACCAATATCTGTTGGAGTCGTTTCATTTCTGGCCAGTGAGGTCTTATTCATGTCCAAGCTCTCAATTGTTGTCTGAATTTTCTTCTCGCCTAAAATTCGCGTCAAAGCGGCAAAAGCAGTGTTATCCGATTGCTGTCCCATTAGTTCGGCTAGTTTTTGGTAAGTATAAACCGTCCCTACTGGCTTACCAACCAGACTCCCCGAACCCGACCGTTTATCTTCTTGCCACAGAGTATATTTTGTTTCTAAACTTAAACTTCCTTCCTCTACCTCCTGATATAAAGTTAAAATCACCGGTAGTTTAATTAAAGAAGCAGCGGTAAAAACTTCGTCTTGGGAAAGGCCGTAGCTTTCTTTGGTGGTCAGGTTAAAAACAAAAACACCATAAGTTCCTTTAAGTGGTGCCGTTAAAGCTTTAATTTTCTCCCTAATTTCTTCGGTTTTTTTAGGAATTAGTGTTGGTGTTGGCGAAGGCCAAGAAACAGAAGCCGGGCTTCTGGCTCCTCTTTTGATTAGGTCGCCCCTTGAGAAACTACCCCAAAGCCAAAAAACTAGACTGAGAAAAATGCTTGCTGTTAGCAGTCCAAAAACCCACTTGCTGCTTCCTTTTGTTTCCTTTACCTTTTTACTCTCCCGCTCTTTTGCTCTTAAAAGCGGCAGCTCTCGGGGTCTAAATTCTTCTTGGTTTCGTTTTTTAAAAAAGTCAGCAATTGCCATGGATTTTCGTCTTTTGTTCGGCCATCTCAAGAGGACATTCTGGTGGTTAAATTATTTGTTCAATTTTTAAGTTTCGTCCCATCCAACCTTCAATATCTTTCTCGTATAAAAGACCAGGCTTACAACTAAATTGACTGACGACTGAGGCCCCATTGGCCATCCCCAATTTAAGGGCTTTTTCTAGGGGAAACTCTTTAACCAGACCCGCCACAAATCCGGCTGAGAAGGCATCCCCTGCTCCTGTTTCATCAACAGTCGAATGGACAAAAGCCTCGGCGAAAAGATTTTTCCCTGGGGAGTAAAGTTTTGCTCCCTGTCGACCACTGGTAATCACCACAATCTCCGGCCTGCCCGTCGAAGCCTTGGCGAAGGCGGGGCTCTCCATTAGACCAAAACTTTCCGCTTCCTCCCTATTAACCACTAAGGCTTTAAGTTTGGGGAAAATAGCCAATAATTTTTCTTTTTCCTTAAGTTCCCGACTGCCTGGATTTAAGACAATCTTTGTCCCCTTCTCTTGAGCCTTATCGACCACCTTAATCAGGAGTTCGACATTCCCTTCTATGGAGGCAACATAAAGCCATTTTACCTCCTCCAGTGCCGGCCAGGGAAAAACCGACTCATCAATTCGGGTTTTGCCACGATAAACTAAAATCGTCCGGGAACCATCAGGATTAACTAAGATAGTTGAATAATCTGTATTGTCGCCTTTTTTCTCAATCAGATACTTCTGGTCAAAGTTTTCTTTCCTTAAGTCTTCCAGGACAAATTTACCGAAAATATCATCGCCAAAGCGAGCGATGCAGGCAGTCGAAAGACCCAGGCGCGCAAAACCAGCGGCGGTATTCGTTCCTCCCCCACCGGAAGACATAAGCAACTCTTCAATTTCAATCTTACCGCCAATATCCTTTTTCTCCAGCGGAAAACTGGCTGATTTTAAGAAAAGATCACAAGTGGCTGAACCAATAGAAATAATATCAAACATTTTATCCTGCTTTTCCTGCACTGCCAAAAAGTTTTATTTTTTCCTCAACTACTTTTTGCACCGCCTCCACGACGGGCTCCATTATTTTATAGGATGCAACTTCCTCCCCTTCACTAAGAGATTTTTCCAAAGCTTGCCGATAAGCAACTCTTAATTCTGTACTCACATTTATCTTTACAATCTTGCCAATCTTAATGGCTTTCTTAATCTCCTCCTCAGGAATGCCAGAGCCTCCATGTAACGAAAAAAAAGCAGAAACTTTTTGGCGGATCAATTTGAGACGCTCCAAATCGAGCTTAATCGGGTTTTTATAAACTCCATGAACATTACCAATAAAAACCGCCAAAATATCAGCCTGGGCCTCTTTAATAAAACGCGCAGCTTTCTCTGGGTCAGTGTAAACACCAGCGGCCTGAAAACTCTCCGCCGCTTCCCGATGCGGCCTTGACTCACCGGTAATCTTATCAATCTCTGCCTCTACTAACACTCCCTGAAGATGAGCCCAAGCAACAACATCTAAAGTTTTGGCGATATTTTCCTCTGGGGGCAAGCTTGAACCATCAAAATGGACAAGGTCATAACCGCTCTTGAGCCCCTCTTCAATCGCCGTCAAAGAAACAGAATGGTCAAGATTTAAAAAAATCGGCAAGCAAGTCGCTAACCGATAATTCTCCACTATGTCCACTAGGTTTTGGGAGCCAATAAACTGAGTTTCTCCAGGGGAGGACTCGATAATCACTGGGGAAGAAAGAGCTTGAGACGCCTGAATAATGGCTCGCACCATCACGAAATCCCCGGCATTAAAGGCGCCAATCGCATAACCTTCATTCTCTGCTTTGGTAAAAACTTCACCGATATTCATTCAAGTGAAAGGGTCTCAAGTTCCTGAATAATTTTAATCGCTCCTGATGTGCCAATTCTGGCCACTCCTTTATCTATAAAAGCCATCGCTTCATCAAGTGTGTCAATCCCACCAGCTACTTTAATCTTAATTTTTTCACCTACTGCCTCTTTAATCAAATCAACATCCCGAAGACTTGCCCCTCGCGGGCCAAAACCGGAAGAGGTTTTGATAAAATCAGCTCCGGACCCGAGAACTAGCTCGGAAGCTTTCTTGATTTCTTCGTCAGTAAGACATCCTGCCTCGATAATCAACTTCACTAAAACTGTTTCTTTTTGGGTTTTGGCCGCCTGAACAATCTTTTGCATCTCTTCTGAACTTTCTTCGTAAAGACCAGATTTTAAATAGCCTACATTCAAGCTTACATCCAGCTCATCGGCGCCGTCTTCAATCGCTTTGGCCACCGCGGCCAGTTTAATTTCTTGCGTTTCCTGACCTAGAGGAAAAGAGATGACAGTCCCAACCTTTGCCCGACCAAGAAGAAAAGCCTTCACATCGGCCACAAAAACAGGATTAACAAAGGCGCCGTTAAACCCGTATTCAAGAACCTGGGCACAAAGAGACTTAATTTTCTCTAAAGTAGCCTCTTGATGATGATTGGCTAAATCAAGATATTTTGCCAAAGTTGCTTTATCCATTAATTTACTTCTCCGCTAACTCCCGAACGGCAATAAGCGTTTCCTGGGGAGTAGTCACAATACGATAAACCTTCAGTTCTTCATCGCGAAGGAGCATTTCTTTGGCGATTGTCTCCAAAATGTCGTGCCAAAAAGCTCCGTATAAAATCAACGGTTTGTGATGCCCGAAATAAAGTCGCGCCAGCCCCCAAGCCATGCCGAACTCAGAAATCGTCCCAGTGCCACCGTTAAAAACGATATAAATATCCCCCAACTCCAGAAGTTTTAAGGTACGCTCAACATAATTGGGCATCATTACTTCTTCATCAATAGGGTTAGAAGAATCCCGACCCTCATAATTTATCATTCCTTTAGGGCTAAAATAAACACCTATCGCCTTGCCGCCACCAGCCTTGGCTCCTTCGGAAGCGGCTTTCATCACTCCCGGGCCGCCGCCGTTGACGATATTGTAGCCCGCCTCGGCCAAGGCTTTGGCAACCTCAAAAGTACTCTGATAAAGTTCGTCCCCGGGCTTAGCTTGAGAATAACCTAAGATTGTGATATTTCTAATCATAGATATAAAATTTATAATTACTAATTATTCTAATTTCTAAACTCAGAAATGAGAAGTGCGAGATGAGAGGCTGGATTTTTGATATGGGATGTGCGATTATCGTATTTCTCACTTCCATATCTAGCTTCCCATTTCTAACATCTCATTTCTAATACTCAGGGTAATTAGGTTAATTAGAAATTAGGTTAATTTTCTTACTTATATTGTCCTACTAAGTCCGCCAGTTCTACTAGTCTACAAGCATAACCCCACTCATTATCATACCAAGCGACGATTTTAACCAGATTGCCCGCCGTCACCGAAGTGAGATTAAGATCAACCAATGCTGAGGCTGAAGAACCAATAACATCGCTGGAGACAAGAGGTTCATTGGTCACTTCAATAATCCCCTGATATTGGCCAGCTGAGGCTTGGTCTAAAATTCTGTTTACCCGTTCAACTCTAGCGTTGTGGTCAAGGACAAAAGTAAAATCCGCCAGCGAACCACAGGCAACAGGGACACGAATTGCCAAACCGTTAAACTTACCCTGAAAATCAGGTAAAACACGGACTAAAGCCTCAGCTGCACCAGTTGTGGTCGGAATGATATTGCTTGCAGCCGCTCTGGCCCTTCTTAAATCTTTATGCGAACCGTCAACTAGTTCCTGATCGGCGGTATAAGCATGAATCGTCGTCATTATACCTATATTGGTATGAAAATTTTCCTGCATTAATTTGGCAATCGGCGCGATACAATTGGTTGTGCAGGAAGCATTGGAAATAATCTTCTCGCCTTGATACCTATCTGCATTAACGCCAACCAAATAAGTCGGAGTGTCATCTTTGGCCGGAGCGGAGATAATGACTTTTTTAGCCCCAGCGGTCAGATGACCCTGGCAATCTTTGCTTGTCAGAAAAACTCCAGTTGCCTCCAAAACCACATCCGGTTTATATTGCTCCCAGGGTATCTTACCTGGTTCTTTTTGCGCTAAAACCGGGATTTTCTTTCCGTCAATTATCAAAGTCCCAATTTCATCCCTCTGCCCTTTGTTGTCTGTTGTTTGTCCTAACTCCCGCTGAAGCTTGCCATAAACCGTATCGTACTTTAAAAGATGCGCCCAGCCAGCGATATCCATCGAACCGGATGTGTTAATCGCCACCACCTCGATTTTATCTCCATAACGCTCCAGGGCAGCCCGAAAAGCCACCCTGCCGATACGACCGAAACCATTAATAGCTACCTTAATCATAAATTTCTAAATTCTAATTTCTAAATCCTAAATAAATTCCAATTTCCCAAAACCCCAAATTCCAAATTGTTTTGAACATTCGAATTTAGAATTTTGACATTGTTTAGAATTTCGTATTCCGTGCTTAGAGTTTATGCCGCAACGCGGCAAGCCCCGGCAAATCACCATTCGCTAAAAATCCCAGCATTGCTCCACCACCCGAGGAAACAAAATCAATTTTTTCGACCATTCCAAATTTAGTTAACGCTGCCTCTGTATCTCCCCCACCGATTACTGTAAAAGCTCCCGACTCTACTACCGCTCGTCCTATTTCTTTCGTTCCCATTTCCCATTTCCCTGCCTCGCCGGCAGGCGGGCCATTTCCCATTTCGCTCTCATACTTCCCCATCGGCCCTGCCCAAACAACTGTTCCTGCTTTTTTAATAATTTCACAAAATTTTTCTATCGTCTCCAGTGTAATATCTTTCCCGTTTTCGTTCAATTCCCCAATAATTGTTTTGGGATTAGTAATTAGTAATTGGTAATTAGTAATTAAGGATGGTAATTTACCGCCCAATAAAACGTAATCGGCAAATTTCAATAAACCAGACGCGTCTTCTAATTTGTCTTCTTTCGTTCCGCCTAAAATAACCACGACTGGTCTTTTTGGATTTTCCAAAACACCGGACAAAACCTCAACTTCCCGTAAAAGTCCCAACCCGGCTGCATGGGGCAAAATCTTTGGTAAACCCACAATTGAGGCATGCTCACGATGAGAAGCGGCAAAAGCATCATTGATGTAAAAATCTCCTAAAGAGGCTAACTTTTGGGCAAACTCTGAATCATTTTCCTCTTCGCCAGGATTAAATCTCAAATTTTCCAAAAGAACCAACTTAATTGCTAAATTGCTAAATTGCTCAATTGCTGAAACTAGGGGAACTTCTATCCCAAGAAACGATGAAAGAACGCTGGCAACCGGTGCTAAAGAAAGTTCTGGAACAGTCTTTCTTTCCGGTCTGCCCAAATGTGACAGAAGTATAATTTTGGTATCAACAGAAAGAAGATAATTAATTGTCGCCAAAGCCTTTTCAATCCTCGTCTGGTCCCCTACAACCCTATGTTGTCTGCCCTCTGTTGTCTGTTCTATTAAAGGTACATCAAAATCCACCCTTAACAAAACTCTTTTACCAACTAAATCAAAATTGCGTAAATCAGGCAGTTGCATAAATTTATTTCTTAAAACCCGAGGTCAAATCTATCAGCGCTTGTTTTTTATCCTTGGCCAAAACGACGCCTGAGGAAACTAAAACACCAACCGCTCCAAGCTCTAGTGATTTCTTCACATCTTTACCGGATTTGACACCCGCGCCGACAATAATCGGGATTTCTGGTAAAGCTTTAATAATTCTTTTAATAACGTTTGGCTCGGCCTCGGAAACGGCTAAATCGCCGCCGATAAGCTCCGGCGGCTCATAGGCTAAAAAGTTAGGCTTAAATTTCGCCAACTTTTGCGCCTGTCCAAGCGTCCTGGCACAAACCATAACCTTAAATTGCTTAATTGCTAAATTGCCAGATTGCTGATTGCGCCTTTCGATAACTTGCTTTACTGTTCCAGGTGGAATTCGATGTTCGGCGTGATTCAGAAGAGTCCCCAAAGCGCCCGCTTCAACCGCAGCTTCACAATTTATCCAGCCGGTAAACTGTCCCTGAAGGAAGGGGTCCACATGCTGAACCCAAACAGGGAGTTTAACGACTTGGGCAACAGCGTATAAATCAACTGCTTGAACCACCGGAATAATTTCAACACCTGAAGTTTTACTTACTTCCTCGCAAATCTTAGCCAGCTCCAATGCCTTTTCTCCTGTCCCTTCGGGGTAAGTCTTGAAGTTGATAAACAGCATCTCTCAACATTATAACAAATTCTTGGCTCAAAAAAGCAATAAATACAAAGCCATAAAGACAAGAAGTAGGCCCAAAGAAAGCTTCATCGTCCTCTTATGCCTATGCTCCCACTCCTTAAGCTCTACGATTTGTTTGCCCTTCCAGGTTAAAAAGAGAATGACAAGCAGTGGCAAAACAAAAAGAAGATTATAGTAAAGAAAATAGGTGATAACTAAGGAAACTGGTAGGCCAGAAGAAGCCAAAATTGTCGCCGTACCGGCATAAATAGGCAAAGAACAAGGTGTTTCAAGCAAAGTTACCAACACGGCTAAAACCAAAATCGCTGGAATACTGCTTTTTTCAATCAGACCAAGAAGGTATTTTCTTGACCCTTGGGGAATCTGAAGATGAATCGGGCTTTGCGGCCAGAAAAAATCTTTGATGTTAATCGCGCCGGCTAAAAACAGGGCGGTCGCCATTACCTTCTCAAATCCCTGATGCCAGTTAGTTAAACTTAAAAATTGAGCTGATTTAAAGAAAAAAAATCCAACCGCCAAATAAGTTAAATAAACGACGGCGATATAAAGACCACCTAAGGGCAAAACTTTCTCTGGTTTGCGAACAAAAACTAAAAGATAACCCAGAAGAAGAATAATCATGCCGATGGCGCAGGGGTTAACTCCATCCACCAGCCCCGCAATCGTCACCAAAGGCAAAGAAACCAAACCGCCTTCTTTGCCTAAAAAACAACCGGCCGAGGTACAAACATCACCTTCCATAGGGTATCATTTTACACTAGATTTTTTCTTTTGATAATCCTCGATTGCTTTTTGAATAGCTTCTTCGGCTAAAACCGAACAGTGCATTTTTACTGGAGGTAATCCACCCAAAGCTTCGGCCACAGCCTTATTAGTAATCTTCAGGGCCTCTTTTAGGGTTTTCCCCTTAATCATCTCTGTCGCAATCGAGGAAGTGGCTATCGCGGCGCCACAGCCGAGCGTCTGAAACTTAACATCCTTAATATATTCCTCCCTCTGCCCTCTATTGTCTGTTCTCTGCCCTATCTTAATAAACATTCTCATAATATCTCCGCAGACGGGATTTCCAACTGTGGCCACTCCGTCAGCATCAGGAATCTCACCCATATTTCTGGGATTTTTAAAATGGTCTAAAACTTTTTCAGAATAAAGATCAGAAATATCCATAAATTTTGAAATTCCTAATTATTCTAATTTCTAATTGACCTAAATAATTCCCAATTTTCTTAATGCCCAAATTGGGATTTGGTGCTTGGGATTTATTTAGACATTAGGCCAATTAGGTTAATTAGGTTAATTAGGTTAATTTTTATATTCTCGGCGCCATCCCTCTTAACTTCTCAATAATCTTGGGTAACACTTCCAAAACATAATCAATTTCCTCCTCGGTTGTGTCTTTACCCAAAGAAAATCGTAAGGACCCATGCGACTCTTGGGGCTTATAACCCATAGCTGTTAGAACATGAGAAGGCTGCAAATCACCGGTGGTACAAGCCGAACCTGTCGAAGCAGCAATGCCATATTCATTAAGCAACAAAAGTAAGGCTTCGCCTTCAACTCCCTCGATAATAAAAGAAGCAATATGCGGTGCCCTCTTGGTGGGATGTCCAGTCAATTTCGTTCCAGGAATTTGCAAAACACCCTCGATTAATTTATTTCTCAGTCTTGTGATTTGTGATTTGTGATTTGTGATTTGTGATTTGACAATTCTAATCGCTTCACCAAGGCCAACGATATATGGCACATTTTCTGTACCAGCTCGCAAGCCGAATTCCTGTCCTCCGCCATCCTGTTGTCTTGCAATTGGTGTTCCACGGCGAACATAGAGCGCTCCTACCCCTTTTGGCGCATAGATTTTGTGGCCAGTCAAAGAAAGCAAATCCACGCCTAGCTTGTTAACATCGCAATCCAAATACCCAATCGCCTGGGTCGCATCAGTATGGAAGTAGATTGGTAATTGGGAATTAGTAATTCGTAATTGGTTAATTTTTTTGATTAACCTCCCTATCTCCTCTATTGGTTCAATTGTTCCCACCTCATTATTAACAAACATCACTGAAACTAAAACCGTCTCGGCTCTTATGGCTTTTTCAACTGCTGAAACCGAAACCAACCCATCTTTATCAACCGGCAAATAAGTCACCTCTGCCCGGCCAAGTTTTTCTAAATGCTTACAAGTTTCAATCACTGCCTTATGTTCAATCTGGGTCGTAATAATATGTGGCTTCCCTAACCGCTCTCCCTTTACTATCCCCTCTATAAGTCCTTTATGGCTCAAATTAATTGACTCTGTGGCACAGGAAGTAAAAATAACCTCCTTTTCGCCGGCCGCTAAGGCTTTGGCCACATTGCGTCTGGCTTCTTCAATGGCAACTTTAGCTTCTGTTCCCCAAGAGTGAATTTCTGACGCATTGCCAAATTTTTTCTCAAAGTAAGGCAACATCACCGTCAAAACCTCCTTGTCAACAGGAGTAGTGGCTGCATAATCTAGATAAACTCTTTTTTTCTTTTTCATCTTCAATCTAACCCCGCGAAGCGGGGTCTGGCTTCGCCAGACAATCTATCAAATCACAAACTTGACTTTTTTCACCTCTGGTACTTCCTTTTTAATCATTTCTCCCATTCCGGCCCCGAAAGTCGCCTGAGCCATCAGACAGCCCAAACAAGCACCTAAAATTTTAATTGTCGCCTGTTTGTTTTTCACCGAAATTAACTTTAAATCGCCGCCATGAGCTTGAATCTCTGGTTGAACTTTCTTTAAAACTTGATTGACTTTTTCTTCAAGTGAAGACATGACACTCTCCTTTCTTGCATTTAGGATGAAGAGAATAGAAAACTCGCCGACCCTTTTTCTCCGAGGCAAGAAGACCAGCTTTTTCTAGGTAGTGAAGATGATGAGTAATCGTCGGCTGGCGCAGTTTAAAATGTTTGGCAATTTCCAAAACTGACATTTTCTCTTTCTCTTGAAGGAGATTAACAATCGCAATTCGGCTACCGACAGACAGACCGCAAAAACAAGTTACACAAGAAGAAGTTAGCTTCATCGTATAAGCTGATTATAGTCGCTGCCATAATCAACCCTTTTGGGGTGAGCTTGTATTTAATTGCTCACACCATTAAATATAGATGATAGTCTATACAATTGTTTTTGTCAAGGGCTAATTTTACTTATGCTCTTCCGTTGCCATCGCGTCGGCTTTGGTCGCGTGAATTGTGCCCGCTGGATGATTGGGCGGCGAATAAATAGTATAAAGCTTAAGCTCCTTGTCGGCGGTAGTATTGATTACATTGTGTTGAGAGCCGGCTGGAACAACCACCACTATCCCATTACCAACCACATGTTCTTCACCATTAATAATTACTTTCCCTTCTCCTTGCTCAAAACGGAAAAATTGATCGACGCTCTGATGAACCTCCATCCCGATTTCCTCATTTGGATGAAGATTCATCAATACCAACTGGCAATAAGTTCCCGTAAAGACAACCTCGCGGAAATTAGTATTAGCCAGCGTTTTTTGCTCGATATTATCAGTATAACCAGTCATTATAATCACCTCCCTTGCCCTCCGAAGCCTTGGCGAAGGAGGGCTAAATTTTAATCTAAATTAGCTTTTTATCTTAGATAAATCCCAAACCCAACCAAAACCGCGGCCACCAAGAGCCATTGGGTTGAGGCGAGCCAAAGATCAGTGCCCGTGGCGCCAATTCCCGCCATAATGACCGTCACCAAAGCGGCAACTATCAAACCTTGGGAAATCTTGCGACTGTCACTCTTTTTCACTCTGACACCTCCTTTCTTATTTCATTATAACGCAAAGTCTTCTGATAAAAAGATAAAATTCTTTTCGCTACTACCTCCCAATCATATTTTTTGGCTTTTGTCAGACCCCCTCTCCCCAATTTTTGCCGTAAAGATTTCTTGCTGATTAAAAGCTTAAGAGCCCTTGTCAGTCTTTGGGGATTTTTGGGAGGAACTAAAAAACCCTCTTTGTTTGTTAAAACTTCCTGGTATCCGGGAATTTTGGAAGCCGCCACAGGCAGGCCTGAGGCCATTGCCTCCAGAAGAACGATACCAAAGCTTTCTCCGTGAGTCGCCGGTGAGCAAAAAATATCAGCCGTGGCGTAATAAGAGGGCAAACTTTTAGCAGAAACTCGACCAGCAAAAAAAACATTTTCCAGTTTATTGGTTTTAACAAATTTTTTCGCCTCTCCTTTTAGGGGGCCATCACCGACAACAATTAAACGGTTATTTTTATCTTTCTTGCTTAGTTTTTTGTAGGCTTCCAAAAGATATAAAAGCCCCTTTCTCTCCTCGAGCCGCCCCACATACAAAAGATTGATTTTCCCGTCCTTAAACTTGGCAATAGGAGCAACTTTAGGGTTGAATCTTTTCGTGTCCACCCCGTTGGGGATAATCTGGAAATCTTTCTTTAGAAATCTTTGAGCATAGGTTTTGGCCACACGAGAAACGGCAATCCGGCCTTGAAACCTACCCAAAAGAGGCAAGAAAATCGGCTTAAAAAGCGGTTCTAAAATCAGAGATTGTTTCTTGGGCACTTTTTCATTGGTTGCATGACAAGTAACCACCATGGGGCATTTGGCATGATACATGACAAACCAAGAAAGGGTTGGCAGCCAAGCATCATGAAGATGGACGATATCAAAATTCTCTTTTTTAAAAAATTTTCGCAGTTTCAGGGAATAGTTTAGCCCAAAAGTAACCGGCGCTCTGGTCCCGCTAAATTTAACTCGTCGACTTCGACCAACATAAACAAAATCATGATTTTTAGGCTTTTCTCCCCAGCGGGCCGAAGGAGTAATCACCTTTACTTGGTGGCCTAAAATTTTAAGCTGTTTATAAAGCGCCTTAACATGCTCCTGAACCCCGCCAGGAAAGGCAAAAGAATAAGGACAAACAAGACAAATTCTCATTTATCTCTCCTTAATTATAACCTAGAAGCTTATAAGAAGAAAATATTTCAGACAGAGAGGTCAAAAGACATTTTTATATTCCTGTAAGGATGAATTTGAGAATATTTACTCAGGAAGCTTATATGTCTAAAAGTATTATTACCCCCATCCAAGCATGGCTGCTATCTCAGGGAAAATGTTTTAGTTGCGGTATGTCCTTGAGGAAAGCCAAAGTGGAAGCAGGGGATAATGGAGTTAAAAAACTGCTTTGCCAGTGCGGCAGAATCTTTTTCTTTGATCAAAAAAACCAGAGATATTACCGAAAAAATAGCCAAGTTGTGCTAAAATAATAAGCTGGAATAAGAAAAGCTTGCGCCGGGACAACAATGAAAATCTTAATCGTCGAAGACAACATTGAATTGGCAGACATCACCGCTCTAACACTAAAAAAACAAGGCTTTGCTGTAGATACAGCCTATTCTGGAGAGGAAGGGCTTCGTTTGCTAGAAGGAAGTGAAGGATACGACGTAATAATTTTAGACCTGATTCTTCCAGACATTGATGGAGCTAGCTTATTAAAAGAGATTAAATCTACAGTTAACACCCCCGTTTTGGCTTTAACGGCAAAAGATAAAGAAGAAGATAGAGTAGAAGGCATAAAAATAGGCTTCGACGACTACATGACTAAACCATTTTCGCACCAAGAGCTTATGGCAAGGTTAAGAGTGCTTTACCGCTCACAACATCACCCAGCTTCAGAAATACTTAAAGCTAGCTTCCTAAAAATAGACCCTAAAAACCAAACAGTATTTAAAAATGATGCGCCGATAAAACTCACCTTGAACGAATTCAGGGTTCTCAGCTACTTAGTAAAAAATAAGAGTAAAAAAATCTCAATGGAAGAACTTATAGAATCGGTCTGGGATATAAATGCCAACCCCGGAAGGGCAAAAGTGATTACTACGATTTCAAGACTGCGAAAAAAAATAGGCGATACTCACAAAAGCATCGTCAAAAATTGTAAAGGTGGTTATACCATCTAAAAATTAAAGTGCCAAAGAAACTTTTATTCATTGAAGATGAAGAAGAATTTGCCGAAATTGTCACCTCCTACTTAAAAGGAAGCGAATTCGGGGTTAAATGCGCTTTCTCTGGCAAAGAAGGTCTGGAAGAATTGCAAAAGAACTCATATGACCTTATTATTTTAGACTTGGGTTTGCCTGATATCGACGGCCTTAAACTGTGCACAATAATTAGAAAAAGGTGGTCAATCCCCATTCTCATCCTCTCTGCCAAAGACGGAATCAAAGATAAAGTTGTAGGATTTGATGTTGGCGCCGATGATTACTTGGTTAAACCAGCTTCTCTAAGAGAATTAGTGATGAGGATTAATCGATTGCTTGATCGAAATCTTCAGGATAAGTTCCGCTCTTCGGTCTTTCAGTTTAATGACTTTGAATTTAATACCATCACTGGCCAATTGAAATCGAAAGGGAAATCCGTAATGCTAACCAAAAAGGAAAAGGCAATCTTAGAATATTTGCTCATAAAGAAAGGGCAAGTTTTAACTAGGCTTGAGATTATGGATCATGTTTGGGGTGAGGGCATCGATCTATTTTCAAACACGGTCAACGCCATCGTTAGTTCTCTGAGAAAAAAAATTCGTCAATTGTCCAAAAAAGATTTTATAAAATCAGTCCATGGACTGGGATATAAATTGGAGCTTGAGGAATAAAAAGAAATGCCAAATAAACCCCTACGTGATTTAATCGAACTCATTCATTTTACCGAGCATGTCTCTACTCTAATACATGGGATACTGCATGAACAGGAAATATTCCAAACGATTAACAAGGAGTTTGCCAGAACAAAACATTACACCGCCAGTATCGCGCTATTAACGGCTGACGAGCTAAAACTTAAGCCTGTAGAAGTTTCGATACCCATTGAGAAAATAAAAACTGCGGAGGAATCGGTCAAACTCCGGCTAAAAACTTATGAGATTAATCTTGAAAAGTCAACTATCTACAACCAGGTTATAAAAAAGGGCAAAACGCTCCACGTAAGGGTCTTTGATATCATAAACGAGCTATTCCCCAAACCACTCGCCTCCTTGATTTTAAAAAAAATGGGTTACGAGAATAAAAAAACTATCCTCACTCCCCTGAAACGGCAAGGAAAAATTATTGGTGTTTTTGCCATGACCTCCACCAATTTAGCAAAATACTTAATCCCCTCGGTAAAAAATTTAAGCCAGCACATCTCAAACGCCCTCGAACTAGCTGATGAATGCGCCAAACGTCAGAAAGCAGAAGAGGTACTTAAGAGGGCCTACGATGATTTAGAGGAGAAGGTTCGTCAAAGAACGAGCGCTCTTTCCCAAACTAATGCCCTTTTGAGGGAAACAATTATTAAACATCAGAGAACTAACCAAGCACTAAGAGAATCAGAAGAAAGATTCAAAAACATCCTTCAAAGTGCTAACGATTGTATCGTCTTTGCAGATAAACATGGTAAAATTCTCGATGTCAATGAAAAGGGGGTAGAAATGTATGGAGGTCAAAAAAAAGAGCTTATAGGAAGGACGATTACTAAATTGACTGTTTTCGCTCCTTCAGAAATAAAAAGAGTAAAAAATAACTTGGAAAAAGTTCTTGCTCAAGGAAAAAATTACCTTAATATCTATCTGAAAAACAAGGCAGGCCAAAAACTATATTTAGACTGTTCCGCATCAACCATAAAAGTAGGAAATAAAGTTGTAGGATTAATGCTTATTGCCAGAGATGTCACTCAGCGTAAACAAGCAGAGGAAGCTTTGCGAGAAAGCGAAGAGAAGTATCGAAATCTTATTGAACGAGCCAATGACGGCATTGCCATTATTCAAAACGGGATAGTCAAATATGCCAATCCGCGTCTGGCGGTAATGGGCGGACAAAGTCCCAGCGAAATTATAGGCAGTCCCTTTACTGATTATGTTCATCCCAAGGATCTGCCTCAAGTGATACAGCGCTATCAGAAACGCATGGCAGGCCAGAAGACAGAATCGGCATATGAGGCAGTCCTTCAACGGAAAGACGGGAGCAAAGTCTTTTATGCTGAACTGAACGCGGGAACCATCACCTATCAAGGGAATACTGCCGACCTTGTGATTATACGAGATATCACTGAGCGCAAACGAACAGAGAAAGAACTGGAAAAGAAAAGGGTTCAATTAAAAGCCTACTCTGAGAGTCTAGAAAAAACCGTTAAAGAAAGAACAGAAAAATTGAACAATCTTGTTGAATATCAGAGAGAATTTATCGCCGATATCGGCCATGAACTGCGAACTCCCCTTTCTGTTATTAAAGCAGTTGTAGAATCAGAACTAGATAATAAAACCCCACAATCTAAACAATTCTTACTAGTCGATAAGAAAGTAGACCAAATAGCGCAAATTATCAAAAACTTAATGCTTTCCTCAAGATTAGATATCGGTCAAGAATCTCTCCAAAAAACAACATTTAATTTAAAAAATCTATTGGAAGAAACTATCCATGATGTAATTGGGGGTGTTCGTAAAGAGAATATTAATCCAAAAGTGAAACTTCACTGTCACTGTTCAATTAAATTGAGTGGCGATCGAATAAAAACTCGCTTAGTTCTGACGAATTTGTTAAGGAATGCCATCGTCCATTCAAACGGCAAACCTCAAATTGCCCTAATAGCCACAAAAATTAATGGACTTATCCGAATTACTGTTGAAGATAATAATCAGGCTATTCCCAAAGCAGAGCTTAGGAAAATTTTTGAAAGATTTTACCGAGGCAAACAAGTTAAAAAAGGGTCCGCTGGCTCAGGGCTAGGACTTTATATTTGTCGAAAACTAGTCAACTTAATGGGAGGTAAAATCTGGGCAGAAAGTAAAAAAGAAATTGGTAATAAATTCATCGTCCAACTTCCAATTTCTCAGTAAAAAAACGACAAGATTTACTCTCTTTATTGTTCTGTAAGGCCTAATCTATATAATTCACTTTATCGCATATGGACAACCTAGCTAAAAAGGGCAAAAAAGGGTTTGTTCCTCAGGTGAAGGATGGCATTATTGTCCAGATAGCCACCTTTCTCTTTCATAACCCAGAACCTCAATCTCAAGAGTCGGAATGGCGGGCCTCTAAAATAGAGCACACCCATCCAGGTTTTGGTAAAGAAAGCGTATAGCTTCTAGGCTCATTTAAGGGGTCCGCCATTTTTGCATAGACTTCTCCATTGATTTTGTTTTAATACTTCCTCTTAACCACCTTTTAACAAAGATACTTTCTTGCGAATAAAATTTTATATGATTATAATGGAATAAGTAATGCAAAAAGTTGAAAGGAGGTGAAATATGAATCTTGCTACTATTGCCACAATCCTGCTCGTCATCGGAGGTTTAAACTGGGGGCTGGTGGGCTTGCTGAATTTCAATCTGGTCGACAGTATTTTTGGAGCGGCGTCTTTAATCTCTAAAGTTGTTTATATTCTGGTTGGTCTTTCTGCCGTTTACGTTGGTTGGAAAACATTTGTTAAAAAGTAAACCAAAGTATTAGAAGCACTGGTCGTTGGGACAGTGATTAACGTAGAAGGTATACTTTGAGCGGTCCGAATTAATACTAATTACCGCTTTATAATTCGTGCTTGGATTAAGGACTTATTTTACAACCACAAGCTAAAGTTTAATTTCACCAAGTATTATTTTATAACAGCGTTCAAAAATTCTCGACTCTTAGTCGAGGGGTGGATTGAACGCTGATATGTCATCCTCTACCCCCCCCTCTTCAAAACGGGAAGGATGTCATTAAACCCAGACCAAGAAGTCCAACAATAATGAGGTACGCGGCTATTAGATAGTTAAGAAATTTCGGGAAAATAAGGATTAGTATCCCAAAGACTAATGATGCCAAAGGACTCAAATTTGTAAGAGAAAGACTCATATATTATCACCTCCTTTATAATTAATGTTAATTTTTCTTTGTCACCCACCTTCATTGCTTTGAACCTAAGGATTATAATCCACTCTGATATCAGCTTTCTTAATTATTGTTTCTTTGGGTAAATAGGCGGTTAAAGCTTTTTCTACAAGATTAGTCAAAGTTAACTCCTCAACAACAGCTTGAGCCCTAGCGTGTTTAGCAATAGCGGGATTAATAAAGAGGGTTACTCGTTGTTTGTCGTTATTAGTTGTCATACTTCATATACTACAAATAAATGTAGTAGTTGTCAAGTAGCAACTTGAGATTAATCTTAATCAGAATCTATGAGAAGCCCACTGATAAGGGAAAAACTGCGCACATGGCAAAGCCATCTGTAGCCTTGGCGAAAGATGGCTCGAGAATCTAAACTCTAATATAAACAAGTTTACTTCTCGACTTCTCTCGAAGTAACCACTCAATTAGCTTGTATCTTCAAGACATTTGAAGATTTTAGGCTTGCTCAGCAAATCCGGGAAGAGACAGAAAGGGTTAAGCCTTACTTGTCTCCCGGGCTCAAAAGTTTTCTTAAACCCTGCTCAATTTGCTCAGACGACCGATACTCCTTAATTTGAACTAAAGGAATACCGTATTTTTGGCAAAGTGCTTCAACATGGTCACTTATTCCACATTCGTATGTCTCTAACGACATTCCCATACTAGATGATGAATATTGTCGCATTTCCGGCAGCAAAATCACCCCTTCGGGCGGGCACGGGTTTTCTCTCCCTTCTTCTATGGTTGTTCTACCTAAAACGGCTAACTCAATTAAACCTGCATCACGCAATACTTCGACACTGGGTTCAGGAATGCCTTTTTGCTCGAGATATTTTTGAAAAGCACCTCCTAATCTAAAAGCCCCGCTTATTCTTGAACCCAAGATTAAAACTCGATTCTCGATTTCGGCAGGCAAGTTTTCTCCCTTGGGATGAGATAGTAACTCTCGTTTACCTTCTGTCATAAACAAATCATAGAACTTTAATTTTGTCTAATCTGTTTTGGGTATATTAAATGCCAACCGGCTCCCCATAGTGGATAAAGTTCGAACTTACTATACTTTGACAAATGAGTTTTTAAAAATACTTTAAATCTAAATTAAACCAAAAAACAGCAGAATTAAAGCTACAGCTGTAAGAGTAGCGAAGATTCCCACTGTTTTAATAAAAAGGTTGACCGCATCTTTCTTCTTTCCTTCAATAAAAAGCAGAAGCGGCTGATAAAAAAACAGGAATGCCATTACGGCAACTGATAAAGTCAGAAGCGATAGAAATACGATCGGAGCGAATAAAGTATCAGGTTTGTTCTTTAATGGCTGTGTCACGAAGGTCATAACCGTGACACCGAGGATAATATATGCTGAAGCGCTAAGAGCATTAATAATAGGATTCTTAGTCATATGTTGATTATACCAAATTGGCTCCCCCGCGTGGATTCGGACCACGAACCTACCGCTTAACAGGCGGGCGCTCTACCATTGAGCTACAGGGGAATATCAGCGATTTGATGAAATTCTACCATTTTTTGAGGCATAAATCCACCGTTTACTCAAGATAGTCTTGAAGCTTTTTGCGTCGTGAAGGATGTTTTAATTTTCTAAGGGCCTTGGCTTCAATTTGGCGAATGCGTTCTCGCGTTACTCCAAACTCTCGACCAACTTCCTCCAGGGTCATCGCCCTATGGCTATCCAGTCCATAGCGCATCTTTAAAACCCTAGCCTCGCGGTCAGAAAGAGTCGCAAGAACCTCTTCAATATTCTCCTTTAAGAGTTGTTTTGAGGCCTGCTCATAAGGTTGAGGTTGGGTCTCATCTGGAATAAAATCTCCCAAAAAAGAATCTTCATCGTCACCAATCGGGGTGGCCAGTGAGGTTGTTTCTTGGGCGATTTTGAAAATTTCCCGCACCCGAGAGGCTGATAAGTCCATTTCTTGAGCAATTTCTTCAAAAGTCGGCTCTCTCCCCAAATTCTGCATCAATTTCCGCGAGGCGCGGATGAGCTTATTAATTGTCTCCACCATGTGAACCGGAATTCTGATGGTCCGCGCTTGGTCCGCAATAGCGCGGGTAATAGCTTGTCTTATCCACCACGTCGCATAGGTGGAAAATTTATAACCCCTATGCCAATCATACTTCTCCACCGCCCGCATCAAGCCTTGGTTGCCTTCTTGAATGAGGTCTAAAAGCGAGAGTCCCCGACCGACATATTTTTTGGCAATGGAAACAACCAGTCTTAAGTTGGCTTCAATTAGCTTTCGACGCGCCGCCTTTGAACCAACCTCAATCTTTTTCGCCAAATCAACCTCTTCTTTCGCATTTAAAAGAGATACTCGTCCAATTTCCTTAAGATACATTCTTACCGGATCGGTAATGGCGGTATCTCGCAAGGTGGCGAGAATTTCCAGTTCCCTTGCCAGTTCACTTGAGGCTTTCTCGTCTTCCTTTAATTCCTCCTCAGTGATAGACTCAAACACATCCACAGACTCCTCAAGAAGTCTATGGTATAAATCATCCAGCTCCTCCAAACGCATTTCCGCATCAGGAAAAACCTCCAAAACTTCTTCCTGAGTAATGAAGCCTTGTTTTTTTCCTTTTTCTAGAAGTTTTTTGACCTCAGACTTTGGTTTAATCATTGCTTTCATTATACCTCTTTGTGGGTAAAGACGCCAGCTTCCCTAATCTGCGGCAAAGAAGTGAAAAGCGTCTTTTTGCTTCATTTGTTTCTTTACCCTCCTTTTCTAATTTTTTAATTTCTGCGCTCAGGTTCTTAATTTTTTCGCGTAAATCAATTTCTTCAAGGTTATTGAAGGTTTTCTCTTTTTCGCGTCCAAACCAAGCTTTATCAGATATCTGTTTATCCAAATCAACTAAATAAAAATTATTAAAGATTTCCAACAGCTCATTTGGTAGGCTTTTCGCAAATTTCTCGCTTGTAAATTTCTTTGTTTTCCCGGCAAAATACTTTTCCAGATGTTCAACAATCCGCCGCAGGGCTGGAACTGAAACTAATCGTTTAACTTCAGGGGCTAAAAGTGATTCTGGTTGGGAATCTTGAAAAAGAAGGGCAAAAAGATACTCTTCTAAAATTTCGCGTCTTAGTTTTGTCGCCGGTTTTTCCGCCCCCGGAACAGCTCTCGGGGTTTCTCCGACGGGAACTTCCACCTTGGCCATTTGCCTCAAGATTGACTCGCCCGTCACCTCGAGCCGGTTGGCTAATAAATGGATATAATAATCTTTCACAATCTCATTTCCTATTTCCGCTAAAACTGGCAATATTTCCTGACCGATTTTCTTTTTGCCTTCTGCCTCTTGGGTATTATAACGGCCAAAAGCAGACTCGATAAGAAAATCATAAACTCCAATTGCTTCACTGATTGTCTTTCGCAAAAGCTGGGGGTTCTTTCGAGCCAGTTCGTCAGGGTCTTTACCTTCGGGAATTTTCGCTACCTTCACCGCCAAACCGTAAGAATCGGCAGTTTTAATCCCTCGCCGCGCTGCTTGGTCGCCAGCAATGTCCGTATCTAGAGCCAAAATTAAATTTTCGCAAAATCTCTTCAAAAGACGACATTGAGTTTCTGTCAAAGCACTGCCTTTAATCGCCACCACGTTTTCCACTCCGGCCTGATAAGAAGAAATAAGGTCTAACTCTCCTTCAACTACCACCGCTTCATTCTTACTTTTAATGGCATTTTTGGTTGTTTCTAAGCCGTAAAGAAGGTCGCTTTTATGATAAAGCGGGCTTTCGGGGGTGTTGATATATTTTGGTCCGATTTTAGCCGCCTGTTCCTCTTGCCAAACCCCAATGACTCTCCCGGCAAAACCAACAACATTCCCACGATTATCTTTGAGGGGAAAAATAATTCTATCTCTAAAAAAATCCCGAAAACCACTGGTTTGCTTAACAATTAAGCCTAATTTAAGCAAGTCTTCATCCCTGTACCCTCGTTTGCCTACCAAAAATTTCTGTAAACCTTCCCAAAGAGCCGGGGCAAAACCAAGTTTAAAAAGTTCTATTGATTCTTTTTTTATTCCTCGGTTTAAAAGATAACTTAAAGCTTTTTGCCCTACTGGATGAGAAATTAAAAGATAGTGATAAAATTCACTGGTTAAATGATTAATTTTGTAAAACTTCTCCTTTTCCGCCTCATCGGTGGTAGGACGATAAGAAGTCAGCACAACTCCGGCCCTTTTGGCCAGCGTTCGCAAGGCTTCGCCAAACTCCATCCTCTCCATCCTCATCAAAAAACCAAAGACATCGCCGCCAGCGCCGCAACCAAAGCATTTGAAAATCTGCCGCTCGGGCGAAACCATAAAAGAGGGTGCTTTTTCTGAATGGAAAGGACAAAGCGCCTTAAAATTTCTGCCCGATTTTTGCAAGGGAAGATACTCGGAGATAAGCTGAACGATGTCGATTTTGCTACGTACCTCTTCTATTTGATCCATACCTAAAACCTCTGCGGAGAGGGAGGGATTCGAACCCTCGGTCACCTTGCGGCGACAAACGCTCTCCAAGCGTTCGCACTAGACCACTATGCGACCTCTCCAAGATTTATCGAGGAGAATAGCACAAGGTTCTTGCGAAGCAAGGTTCTTAAGACGCTAGTCTCAAGGTTCTTGCGAAGCAAGGTTCTTATGCGACCTCTCCAGGTAATATAAGGTGTTTACACTGGAAATTAGTTTTGAACTAATTTTCAGTGCGCCCTCGGGGGGAATCGAACCCTCAATCTTTGGCTCCGGAAGCCACTGCTTTATCCGTTAAGCTACGAGGGCAGAAATTTTGGCGGGTGCTCTACTGCAAAGCGGCAAGCTCCGCTTATCCATTGAGCTACAAGCGCCAAACCGTTTTAAAAAATTTTAAAACCACTGTTATTTTAAATCATTAGCTTCAAATTAGCAACAAAAAATAAGAAAATTTGACAAGCAAAAATTTTCTCAACATACTAATTGATGGATACGTTTTATGACTGCTCAGCGCTATCATATCATCATCGACATCACTGGGGTTTCGGAACAAAAACTAACGGAGGCAAAAGGTTTAGAAAAATTTCTAAGTGAACTGCCTAAAGTGATTGGTATGCGTGTCCTCCATCCGCCGGTGGTCGCTGAAGGAATCCCTGAAAATCCTGGCCTTTCTGGCTTTGTGATTATCGATTATTCCCATATTTCTATTCATACTTTTACCAAAAGCAACCAAGTTCTGGTTGATATTTTCTCCTGTAAAATATACGGCCAGGAAGAGGCGGTGGGAGCAGTTTTAAAGTATTTCCAGGTTCCTCGCTCGGCGGCCAGCGTCCAACAAATCTCCTGGGCCTAAAACAGGACGTCGCGCTGAGAGTGGCGGAGGGTAGAGGACTCGAACCTCTAAGGGCTTTCACCCACTGGTTTTCGAAACCAGCGCATTACCATTCTGCCAACCCTCCCTTCGTCGTTTACTCCTCAGGGTAAACCCAATA
>Ga0256868_10000110_pt1 | contig 47713 bp, 49 predicted proteins | sample RVTome_13_FD_187341 | JGI IMG/M metagenome (GOLD analysis project Ga0256868, IMG submission 187341) | Soil microbial communities from uranium-contaminated site in the Upper Colorado River Basin, Wyoming, United States - RVT92D227 HiSeq ...
CCCGGATTGCCCAGACCGGCGCAAAAGAGCGGGACCCGTTCCTCGATACAGATCTGGATGGCCTCCTGAGGACGCATGGTGGTGGTATTGAGTTTCACCATGACGTCCGTGTCCGGCAGATCAAGATCTTTCTTGATCTTGGTGAGCCAATCCTGGTGGGGCTGGGGTAGGCTCTTGACGATCTCGCTCAACGGAATCTCTTGTGCTCCCTCCGACTTCAAGGGGCTGCCCCTGTCCACGCGCGGGGGCAAGAGGAGATCGACCCCGTAAGGCTTATCGGTCTGCGCCTTGATCTCTCGAATGGCATCGCGGAGCTCATCTAGCGCAAAGCCGCTGCCGCCCAGTACGCCGAGACCGCCGGCCTCGGACACGGCGACGACCAGCTCGACGGGTGCACCGGTCTTTTCTCCGATCAGGGTGGGTCCCATTCCTGCGCTCAGGATGGGGTACTCGATTCCCAGCATATCGCAGAGCTTTGTTCTCAATACTCGTTTACCCATAATGTGTTCCTCCTTTCACAATCTCCTGGGTGCTTTGCAAGGACGGTATGACCGTCATGGCTCGATGGATGGGTCCTCGCCTCATGGCGGCATTGTAAGGCATCCAGGATCGCTATGATCTATGAGGTCTTCGATTATTAAAAAAGGCATTATATAGCGTTCAAAGGGGGTTGTAAAGACGTTCGCACATGACGGAGTATTTCCAATGATTGCATCGTCACTCACGACGATTAAAATGCAATATATCCCCCTCTCCCGCTGGCGGGAGAGGGGAGGGGTGAGGCCGAAGGTGGCCCTTTGGCCAGTGGATATATATGATTTTCCCCCTCACTGTCGCCTCGCGACATCCCGTATTCCCTGATTTTTGAAAGGGGTGCGGGACTTAATCCTCTCCCCGAGGGGAGAGGAAAGAAACCTATTTTCTAGGTAATATTTAAGTGTTTTCAGAGAAACGGGATGGGCTTGCCCGTGCGGAAGGCCAGGGCCTGGCAGGTAGCGATGATCTGCCCATCTTGATCCGTGACCTTGATATCATAGGCAGATGTCTTGTTGGTCTTGCTGACCTCCTGTGCCTCGGCACGGAGGCGCGCCCCAGCCTCCGGGCTCGTTACATAGGTGACGTTCACGTTCAGGGCCACGGCAATGGTCCCATGCGTTTGACAGGCTGTCTCAAAGGCCTCGTCGATGAGGGCAAAGATGGCGCCGCCGTGGGCCCGTGCGTAAATATTATCCATGGCAACAGGGTCATAGGCCATCTCCACGGCGGAATAGCCTTGATCCAGGGCAACCAGCTCCATCTTTAAGGTCTGGGCAAAGGGTTCCTTCTCAACGGCACGATATATCGCTTCTTTGATTGCTTGATCCATCGGTGTCATCCCGCCAGGCGCTGAGAGACGCCGGTGGCAATGGCCCAGCCCAATACCACGACGGTCACGAGCATACAAAGGCCGGCAAGGAGTTTATGCCCGAGATTCTCTCTCCTCCTCTCCTGATAGCCCAGGAAGAAGCCGAGGATGACACCCGCGAGCATCCCCCCTGCGTGCCCCCAGTTGTTGATGCCCGGCACCAAAAAGCCAAAGAGGAAAATACCCACTACCCAGCCGCCGATCTGTCGGAAGATGAACTGCCCGTAGGCACCGCCGCGGCTTTTACCGTAGTAGAGGACCGCACCAATCAGACTCATTATGGCGGCAGAGGCGCCGATGGTCAGCGGCACCCCGACGAGGTAGGAGAGCAAAAAGCCGGCGATGCCGCCAAGGGTGTAGATAATGAACATGCGATAGGTTCCGAATTCCTCAATAACGAGGTACCCTATCTGCCTCAGGGCGAACATATTGAACAAGATGTGGAGGATGCCCCCATGGAGGTAGTTTGCAGAGACCAGCGTCCACCACCGGCCATAAGTATTAATGGGTATGGTTCCTGTTGCCCCCAAGAGCAAGAGGCTTCTGCTATCAGGCGACAACATCGTGAAGGGGTTGAGAGAGAGGCTTGAGCCGCGGATATTCAGGAGCAGAGAGAGGATGTAGAGGCCGACGTTGGCGTAGATGATGGCCAAAAGGAGCTGGTCGGTTTCGCGGAATCCCTGGGTCCATTTGTTGTTCTTCCACCATGATCCGGGTCGCGCTATTCCACAGTGGGGGCAGCGGGCTTCATCTCTGCTGATTAGGCTTTTACAGTTGGGGCAGAGGATTGCCTTCTTTTTCTTATCCATGACTCAGTCCTCGCAGCAATTGATTTTTGTGCCACCCATGCTACCATCGCATGCCGTCTTTGTAAAGGAGTGGCCTCTCGTCGTTGATAACAGACGGTCATGACAGCTGAGGGTTGTGCTTTTCGCGCTTTTGCTTTATAACAGCATCATGAAAGAAGGTCCCATCCGTGCGGTTGTCTTTGACTTCGGCGGGGTGCTCGCGGAAGAAGGGTTTCGCGACGGGCTCGCTGATCTCGCCCGCCAACAAGGGCTCGACCCCGGGGCTGTCCACCAAGCAGCCTATGATGCGATCTACGAATCCGGTTATATCACTGGTCAGGGAACCGCGGAAGACTTTTGGCACATCCTACAGGGCAAAACCGGCATCACCGGTGATTTAAATACCCTGTTTCTTGCCATCGCCGCCCGCTTCGCCTTACGCCCCCGCATGTTCGCTATGGTCCGCGCCCTGCGCAAGCAGGGATATATCACCGCCGTCCTCAGCGACCAGACCGAATGGCTCGATCGGCTGGATGCAGAGCTCCATTTTTTTCAGGATTTTGATAAAGTTTACAACAGCTACCACCTGGGCAAGGGAAAACGTGATCCCTCGATATTCGATGATCTCGCCAGGGATCTCGGTCTTGCCCCTGAGCGCGTCATATTTGTTGATGACAATCAGGATAATGTGGAGCGGGCGCGTTCGCGGGGCATTAAGGCGTTGCTGTTTTTGAATGAGGATCAGTGCCGGAACGATTTAGAGGCCCTGCTGGGGCATCCCATTACCCAAGGCTGGGGCACTGAGAAGAAACAGAAGGCCCTGTCGGCAGGGGTGATCGTGGTGCGGCGCGAGAAGGGTGGCTGGCGCTATCTCTTATTGCGCTCCTACAACTACTGGGATTTTTCCAAGGGCATTGTGGAGGCCGGGGAGGAGCCCCTTGAGGCGGCTTGCCGCGAGGTCGCGGAGGAGACCGGCTTGCAAGACCTTGTCTTCGCGTGGGGTCATGCGTTTCGTGAGACCGTGCCGTATGGACCCGGCAAGGTCGCCCGCTACTATGTGGCAGAGACTCGGCAAGCCACGGTCATTCTGCCGATCAGCAAGGAGCTGGGTAGACCGGAGCACCATGAATATCGCTGGCTGGGCTATGAAGAGACCCGCAAGCTTCTCGCGCCGCGGGTGCAGTCTATCCTCGACTGGGCCCATGCCCTTGTCAACCGGCATTTGCATGAGGGGAGCTGATTATGAAAGATAACTGGGAGGAGAGGCTTTCGTGCGCTACCACCTGCGCCAGGTGCAGCAAGAAGCTGGATAAGAGGATCTTATCCGTCTATGATCATCAGCCCATCTGCCTGGCGTGCAAAAAAGAGGAGGAAAAAAGATCCGATTACGCGGAGGTCTCCAAGAGGATGATTGGACAGTGCCTGGCAGAAACCGAGCTGCTCTACGGAGATCCAGGGGGCTACTGCTTTCACCACTTTTATCCCTTCACGTGCTAGCGCGATTCAGACAGAACGTATCCATCAAGCGATTTTATTCTGATAAGCCATCCGCCGCCGTTCCCTCATCAGCCGCCGGCGGTTTGGGGAAAGGCGGTGTTTGAGTAGAGATATTCCACCTTTTCTTTGTGTTTGAGCTCCTGGTTTGCCATCTTGAGGAGCAGGTCCTTTACCTCGCCGTCAGGATGGACATTTGCGAGGTTCTTATAAAAATTGTATGAATTGAGCTCTCTGTGGGCGGCGACGAGGTAGACGTCTTTTGCCTCCATGCCCTTTTTAATATCAGGCATCTCCAGATACTGCGCTATCTCGTAATCGATCACCGCATCCAGCTTTAGCGCATTGTTACCGTAGGAGCCTTGGAGATACTTCCGCAGAAACTCCTCATGTTGCTTCTCTTCCCCTGCTAGGAAGAGGAGGGCATCCTTGGCAATGGTGTCTTTCACGAGATTATAGAGGTCCGTGTAAAATGCCTGGGCCTCCCTTTCCTTCTGTATCGCCGTTTCCATGACGGCTTTAACGTCTCTATCCTTCATGGTATGCGCCTCCGACGCTATTTTCTCTTTGCCATCTTTTTATCCTAAGTCTTATGAAGTAACTCTTCCAGAAACGTCTCAATCTCGTGGACTGTCCTTATCTTTTCAAACGAGTCTCTCTGATATTCCTTAACATAAGAGAGAATTTGCTCGATTTCATCCAGTGTTCTCCTGGTGATTTGCGAACCGAGTATCTCGGTCTCTTTGCTTATGATGTTTTGTAAAAGAGTATTGAAACTCTGTATGAGCAGAATACGCCCTTGCTGACGGTCTTGGAATTTGTTAATGACTTCTAATAAAGCTTGCCGGTTGCCGGCAGCATCTATACCCACGTCGAAATATTGAAGAAGATCTCGTTGTTCGGGTGACAACTGAGCTTTGCACTCGGCGAATATCGTGAATACCATAGTTCCGAGTTCAACTTTGAGGGTTTTGTAGAGTATCTGAAAAATATTATTAAAGATATTTATAATATCTATAAAGTTGACGACATCGCTCTCTTCTTGCCAGGTCTTTTCGATAAACCCGGCCATCTTCAACGAGTAAATAATTTTATAGGTTGCAGGCTCAGCATAACCGCTGTCGTTGATCACCTGCTTCACCGTCCGGTTGCCATCCATTAAGGAGAGAATGCGACGCTCGTTTTTAGTGAGTTTGAGCTTTTCCGTTTCTCCCATTTTCTGTGATATCTTGAAGATTAACTGTTCGCCCGGAATTTCCCTTTTTATGATTGACTGCTCATCTATCCGCCGTGAGGCTTCCATGATAATGCCCATGGGATTCAAGGGGATAAACAGTTTCTCCTTAATATTGATGGGAGTATCCGTGTACTCGAAATCTCCGGCTTCCCATAGAAAGATATCGTATAAAATCTCCTCGGCCTGAAGGTGCAGGAAATCTTTCAAGCTACTCCTCGAAATATATCCTTGTTCCACCAGAACTCTGCCCACTTGCTGATTTTTCTCCTCAGCTAACTGCAGACACTCTTGGAGTTTTTCATCCGAGAGCACCCCCTCCGACTTCAAAAGATGACCCAAGCGGAATTCTTGTTGTGAGCTCGTGGCATAGACAATGAAGCCACTTTTTATAAAGATCTTGGCCGTATTCCCCCCGCCGCTTATCTGCAGGACACCGGTTTTTTGATCAGAGGACAAAAATTGTATGAGGTTGGCGATATTGAAAGTTTCAAGACTGCCGGCAAGTGGCATAGAGAAGCAACCCTTTTGTGATCATGTAATGACGGATATTACGTGATGTTCAGCTATATAATGGGGCCTTTCCCGTACTTTTTGCTTTTTTGACCCTTTTTTTATTATAACATAATCTACTGTGGATGACTCGAAAAGTTAATAATTCGGTCTGGCGTGGCGGGCGTGTGTATTTTTGGTCTGTTCAAAAGTATCTTATGGGTTAAAGACAAACCGGGGCAGTTGAGCCATTAGCTTATTGAGACTTCCGTCCCACCATCATATTAAACCAAAAATAATCAACACCAGAAAAATAAAATAATTATACCAGCTTATGCCAACGTTGAATGTTTAATGCAGGGTTTCGGAGGTATCACTGCCCTTTGCTTCCGAACACTTCCTTGAGCAGTTGGGTCACCCGGGCGGCGGGGTCTTTGCGAATCTTGCGCTCCTCTTCGGCCACCATGTAAAAGAGGCCGTCAAGGGCCTTGCCGGTCACGTAGGCATCCAGGTCGAGGTTCAGACGGTCGGCGTAGGGGATGGTGTTGATCTTGGCGTACACCTGCTGGTAGATGAGGGTGACTCCTACCTCGTCCATGGCGGTATGGATGATGGGGGTGAAGAGCTCTTGGAGTCGTCCCTGTGTCTTGTCCTCGAAATAGCGGGTGGCGGCGTCATCGCTCCCCTTGAGGATCTTGCGGGCATCCTCAAAGGTCATCCCTTTGACCGCATCCCGGAACAGGGCCTTGGCCTCGGGCGCTGCGCGCTCGGCTGCCCGGTTCATGCTCAGAGATAGCTCGTCCACCTTGGGACCGTATCCCACGGCCCGCAGGACCGATTCCACCTTTTGAACCGTCTGGGGAAGGGGGATCTTGATTTGAGGGTTTTTGTAGTACCCATCGAGCTTGGAGACATCCTTGACAGCATTGGCCGTGCCGATTTCGAGGGCCTCCTTGAGGCCTTGAACGATCTTGCTGTCGGTGAGCTTGTCTCCTTTGAAGACATCGAGGATGCCGGTCAAGACATTGCCGCCCTTGTCAGCAGCCTGAGCCGATGCCGGAGAAGGCCCTGGCCAAAGGGCCACCTTCGGTTTGGCCAGTATCGGGATGACGAGCATGGCAAACGTTATACCTATGACAACGAACTGTGTCGGTTTCATATCTTCTCTCCTCTTGATACAGTGGACAATGCAATAAAAGAACGATACCTTTTAATTAAGTCGTCCTCAGTCAAGGCCTGACTCCCATTCTTCTCCAGGTCAAATGCCCACTCTGCGTCCCCCTACTCTGCCCCCTATTGATATTTTGTAGTGACAGAATCTGGAGCGCCCTCTGAATTCATAAACTCAATAGTTCTTGAAACCAATTTACCGTCTACAAATTTCAAAGCTGCTGTATAGGAACCTGCTGCATCCCCACCTTCTATATAGAGCACTATTGTTCTACTTGTCTGCATCAAGAATAAACCTTCAGGGATGATTATATCAGCCAAATCTTTTATCGCATTCTCAGGGATAATTAATTTCTTTCCTCTAATAATAACAGAAAGCTCTTTAATAATATTTGTCGGTTGTGGTTTATCATAGCCCCAAAATTTAGAGCTGTATTTTACCTTAGTATCTTTATAGGGCTCCATAAAAAGAGACACAACAAAGTCAGATTTATCATTTAGTTTACCATATAGTTTAATTCCATTATAAAAAACAACTTTTTCTGCCTCTGCATCTGTAGCAAGAGCAGATTTTACAAATAAAAACAAAAGAATGATGGACAAAAAAATTAAAATCTTTTTATCTACCATTTTCCCCCTCCTTCCAAAGTTATTGGGCAGGGCAGTAATTATCGCAGTCAACTTCTATAAAAGAGACTTGAAAGAGACTTGGGGTCAGGTCTTGGCATTGGACATCCTCGCTATGATCTCCTTAGTCGTCCTTTACAAATCTCACAGAAAACCTGTATTGGTCCTCTTGGGAGCGGATCATGCTAACCCCCTCTTTTTATAACCCTGTCGTATCCTAACTGATGCCCAATGCTTTGTCCAGCTAGCCAATGACGTCCCGTTTTTATCTAATATATTTAAGCCTTGCCCATTTGTTTTACTGATCTAGCCAATCTTATCCCCAGGTTATACGCCTCTTCCAAGGGCCCTTGTTTTTTTATGATCTCCCCTTTCCTGGTGACCCCCGGCACGATGATGAAGCCGATCAAGTCCATCTCTAGGTACCGCAGGCTCTTCTCGAACATCGCCTTGACCAAATCTGCTGCTGCGGGATCTTCTTCCTCGCAGGGCACTGCCAGCACAGCGGGCTTGCCCTTTATCCTCTTCCTGTTCTCGGGGCAGTTGAAGTAGACAAAGCGATCGATGAACCCCTTCATCAAGGCGGTTGGGCCATACCAATATACCGGCGTACCGAAGACGATGCCGGCGCTCTCCGCGATCCGGGGATAGATATTATTCATATCGTCGTTCTTATTGCATTCCTTGCCTTTCCAGCAGACGTGACATCCATCGCACTCGCGGATGTCTAGATCACCGAGGAAGAGACAATCTCCTGCAACCCCCTCTGACTTCGCACCTTCCAATATCTTAGAGATGAGGATATGGGTATTGCCCTTTTTCCTCGGGCTTCCCATAACTCCGAGGATCTTCTGCATCACACACCTCTAGCTCTTATTTTCCCATTCAGAAAGAAAACCCTTCGCTTTCAGGTGAATGCTAAGGGTTCAAGGGGCCAAGGGGTCAAGGGTTCTAGGAACCTGCCGGAGCCGAAGGTGGCCCTTTGGCCAGTGACCCTTGGGCCACTTGAATGTTTTTCACTCGAACCCTCGAATCCTTGCATCCTAGACCCCTAAAATGCCGCCCTTGGCGGAATAGTTTATTTTCTCCTCATTCTGGCGGCGAAGAAGCCGTCTGTCTTGTGACGATGGGGGAAGATGCACAGATAGCCTTTCGCATCCACCAGCCCCTCGCAACCAGCGGGAAGGAGGGATGAAGCATGCTCAAGGGAAAACTCCTTATGCTCGGAGAGAAAGGTCTCGATCACCCCCTCGTTCTCCTCCTGTGTCAGGGTGCAGGTGCTGTAGACGAGGGTCCCTCCCTCCTTTATAAGAAGGGCTGCCTGTCGCAGGATCTGACCTTGCATCTCTTGCAGGCGAAGGATGTCTGCCTCTGTAACACGCCACTTGCCCTCGGGGTGCCGGCGTAGGGTACCCAGCCCTGTACAGGGGGCATCAACCAGGCAGCCGGCAAAAGAACCAGAAGGGAAAGGGAGTGGCTTTGTCGCGTCCAGGGCCAAGGTCTTGACAATGGAAATGCCCAGGCGTTGGCAGTTCTCCTGCACGATCTGCAGCTTGGCTGGACTAACGTCCACCGCGCAGATCTCACCCTGATTCTGCATCAACTGGGCCAGGTGGGTGGTCTTGCCTCCAGGGGCAGCGCAGAGGTCGAGGACCCGCTCTCCGGGTTTAGGGGCGAGAATAAGGGAGACGAGCTGGGCAGCCTCATCCTGGACCTGCAACCAGCCTTGTTGCAAGGGCCCCCATGAGGCCAGGGTAGGTGGTGACTCTATGCGCAGGCCAACCGGGGAAAAAGGTGTGGGGGCTGCCTCTATGCCCTCATTATGCAGTTGCTGGATGACCTGTTCCCGGCTTCCCTTTAAGGTGTTCACCCGAACTGTCAAAGGGGGAAACTGGTTATTGGCTTCGCACAGGGCGATGGTCTCTTCTCTCCCAAACTGATCAACCCAGCGTCGCACTAGCCATGGCGGATGGGAATGAAAGGCAGCGATATAGTCGATAGGCTCAGTCTGGAGATCGGGATAGGTGATCTCTTTTCTCTTCTCGGCAATGCCCCTCAAAATGCCGTTGACAAAAGCCGTGGCCTCTTTCTTCCGCAGCCCCTTGGCCAGCTTGACAGACTCATCCACCGCTGCCGCAGCAGGCACGCGGTCCATGAAGAGGATTTGATAGGCCCCCATCCTCAGGATGGTGAGGATGGCGCGCTCCATCCGCGAGGGCTTGATGCGGGAATAGGCGGCGATGATCCAATCGAGCCTCCCCCTCCACCTGACCACCCCGTAGACGATTTCCCGCGCAAAGGCCTTGTCCAGCTCCGTGAGCAGGGGGTCCTCCATGACAAAGGCATCAAAAAGGGGGTCCATCGTGGACCCCCTCTTTTCCCAGCGAGTGAGTACCTCGAGGGCTCTTTTGCGTGCTTGATCCATTAATGTGCCATATGCTCTAATCTCTCAATGCGCTTCTCGATGGGGGGATGGGTGCTGAAGAGGCCCTGAACCCCCTTCCGCGTCAGGGGGCTGACAATGAACATGTGGGCGGTAGAGGGATTGACCTGCATGGGTATCCGCTTTGTCCCGGCATCAAGCTTGGCCAAGGCCCTGGCAAGATAGAGGGGGTTGCCGGCAAGCTGGGCCCCTCCCTCATCGGCGTGGTACTCCCTGGATCTAGAGATGGCCAACTGGATGAGCAGGGCCGCGATGGAGGCGAGGGTGGTAAGGACCAGCATCATGACGAGTTGTGCTGCCCCGCCTTCCCTGTCGTCGCCGCCGCCAAAGATGGCACCCCAGCGGGCAAAAGAGGCGATCATGCTGATGGCGCCGGCGATAGTGGCGGCGATGGTCCCGATGAGGATGTCCCGGTGGCGGATATGGGAGAGCTCATGCGCCAGGACGCCCTTGAGCTCTTCTTCGTTGAGCAGCTTCATGATCCCTGTGGTCACTGCCACGGCTGCATGCTGAGGGTTTCTCCCCGTGGCAAAGGCGTTGGGGGCGTCCTGCGGAATAATGTAAACCTTGGGCATCGGCATGCTGCTTCGCGTAGCCAGCTCTCTCACGATCCTATGGAGCTTCGGCTCCTGGGCCTCGGTTACTGCCTGGGCGCGGTACATCTTAAGCACGATGCGGTCGCTGAACCAATAGATGCCGAAATTCATCACCCCGGCAAAGACCAGGGCGAAGATAGCGCCGTTACGTCCCCCGACCAGGCTCCCGATCCAGACCAAGAGAACGGTGAGCAGGGCCATGAGGATAAAAGTCTTCATTTGATTCATTTGTTGCTCCTCTGTCGCATAGCGACATCCCCTCCTTTTATATTTTTTAGATAAGGTAGGGGACTTAATACTTATACAATCTTACCCCAATCTCTCCCCGGGGGTCAATCGGTGGCCCCGGGCAAATTCCGCCCACCCTATCCGCTTTCCCCCTTCCATCTGGAGCTCCTCTATAACAATGGAACCCGTGCCGCAGGCCACCTCGATCCCGCTATCCAAGGAGATGATCTCGCCGGGGATGCCGGAGCCTTCCCCGAGCCTTCCTTTATAAACCTTCAGCATCTTTCCTTGCCACGCGGTGTAGGCGACAGGCCAGGGCACCATCCCCCTGATCCGGTTTCTGATCTGGACTGCTGCCTCCTGCCACGGAATCAGGCCATCCGTCTTTTTAAAGAGGGGGGCGTATGAGGCCCCTTTTTCATCTTGGGGCACGAGTTTCAGGGTTCCCTGCTTGAGGCCCTTGATAGCCTCTACGACAAGCTCCCCGCCAATCTCAGCCAGTCTATCCCCTAGCTCCTCGGCTGTCTCAGCCTCGGCGATCTCCACCTCCCTGGTCAGGAGCAGGGGACCGGTATCCATCCCCTGATCCATGCGATAGATGCTCACCCCGGTTCTGCTCTCTCCCTGGATGATGGCCCTTTGGAAAGGCGCTGCCCCCCGGTACTTGGGGAGGAGGGAGGGATGGACGTTGACGCATCCCAAGGGGGGGAGGTCCAACACCGCGGCAGGCAAGATCTGCCCAAAGGCTGCTACCACGATCAGCTCCGGCCGCAATTCCGCCAGCTGCGAAAGGAAAAGGGGATCCTTCACCCGCTCCGGCTGCATGATTGGCAGGCCGAGACGCAGGGCACGTGCCTTCACCGGGGGCGGTGCCACCTCCCTGCCCCTGCCCCGGGGACGATCGGGCTGGGTGACGACGGCGACCACCTCTTCAACAGCAGCCACCGCCTGCATCGTCGGGAGGGCAAACGCAGCGGTCCCCATAAAGCAGATCCGCAGCTTCTTTTGTAGTGGGTTCATTGGACCCAAGGGTCACCTCCGGCTAGAATAGCCGAGACCCATCTTCGCGATCAGCCCGGGCATCCTGCATCCGCCTGCGCATCTTGCGCTGGATGATCCCCCGCTTCAGACGGCTTATCCTGTCGATGAAGAGGATACCATCCAGGTGGTCGATCTCATGCTGGAAGGCCACGGCAAGGAGACCGTGGGCCTCGATCTCCCGTTGCCGTTCGTTCAGGTCCAGGCCCCGCACCAGGACCCGTTCGGAACGGGCGACGTTCTCTCTGATCTCGGGCACGCTGAGACAGCCCTCTTCCTCCACGATCCTGCCCTCGGCCTCGATGATCACCGGGTTGATCAGGGTGATGAGCTCCTTTTCTCCCTCGGGAGGTTTCACGTCCAGGCAGATGAGCCTCGCGGAAACCCCGATTTGCGGTGCAGCCAAACCGACGCCGGGGGCGGCATACATGGTCTCCGCCATATCGGCTGCGAGCTGGACCACCCTTTCATCGATTTTTTCGATCTCTGCTGCCTTAACCTGGAGGACAGGATCGGGATAGACGCGTATCTTAGCGACGGCCATGCTTTTTTGTTCCTCTACCCCTTAAATATAAGAACATCACCACGGAAATTCCAGCGAGGGGGATGCTGATGGCCTGGGTCGTGGAGAGGAGGCCTCCCAGGACGCTGCCGCGGTCATCGCCGCGCAGGAACTCCAGAAAGAAGCGGCCGACGGCGTAGCAAAAGAGATATGTCCAGAAGAGCTCCCCCTGAAAGGTCTTTTTCTTGCGCAAGAAGAGAAGAAAAGCGAAGAGCAGCAAGAGGCCGAGGGCGCTGTAGAGCTGGGTCGGATGCAAGGGGATCCCCTGCAAGGCCAGCGTTCGGGGGTCTGTGAAGGTGACTGCCCAGGGGACGGTACACGGTAGGCCGTAGCAGCACCCGGCTAAAAAGCAGCCGATCCTGCCGAAGGCGTGGCCGAGGGCGAGAGAGGGTGCAAAGATATCGGCCACTTGCCAGAGGGGGAGGCCGAGCCTCTTGATATACCAGATCGCTATTACTACCCCCGGCACGAGCCCGCCGTAAAAGACCAGCCCCCCTTGCCATATCTTGACGATATCGAGGGGATGGGCGGCGTATTCCCCGAAGTTCATGAGCACGAAGAGGAGGCGGGAACCGACCAGGGCGGCCACGAGGATATAGAAGACGATATCGATTATCTTGTCCTGATCGATCCCCTCCCGTGCCGCCTGCCGCCTCGCCAAGAAGAGCCCCACCAGAATGCCGACGGCGATCATGAAGCCATAGCTATAGAGAGTTACTTTGCCGAGATGGAAGAGTACGGGATGCATATCAATGCCCCTTAGCCGTTTCCTTTTTTTCACCCAACAGGATTTTCAAGGCAAGCAGGAGCACACCGATGGTGATGGAGGCGTCTGCCACGTTAAAGGCGGGCCAGTGCCACCCGCGGTAATATACATCGAGGAAGTCCACGACACTGCCGAGGCGGAAGCGGTCGATCAGGTTGCCGACAGCCCCGGTCAAGACAAGGGCCAGGCAGAGGGGGGACCAAACCTCCTCGTCCTTGAGCCAGCGAAAATAGGCGCAGATGAGGACAATGGCGATCAGGGAGATGACGACGAAGAGGGTGCCGGCCCCGGGGAGGCCGGCCAGCATGCCGAAGGCGGCCCCCCTGTTCTCAACATGGACGATGGCGAAGAAGCCGGGAATAACTTCTATGGCCTGATGCAAGGGGATGTGGCGCTCGATAAGGAGTTTGCTCGCTTGATCCAGGGCAAGGCAGATGACGAAGACGATCAATAAGATCAGGTACTTTCTCTTCATCATTATTCTTTGTCCGAGATGTTTTTGAAGCAGCGCTGGCAGATCTCCGGGTGCTCTTTTTCGCTCCCCACGCTCGTGTCGTACATCCAGCAGCGCTGGCACTTTACGCCCTCTGCCCTGCCGACGGTTACAGACATCTCGGCGGCTGCACCGTCCTGCTCCAGCGCCACCTGTGAGACGATAAAGATCTCCCGCAGCTCAGGCCCGAATCCCTGCAGGAAGTCGAAGAGCTTCTGCGGGGCCTTCACCTTGACGACGGCATCCAGGGGATGACCGATCACCTTGTCCTGGCGGGCCTTTTCCAGGGCCTTGGTCACCTCCTCGCGCACCTCCCACAATCGTGCCCATCTCTGTGCCAGGGCCTCATCGAAGAACCCCTCGTCGGCTTGGGGAAAGCTCGCCAGGTGCACGCTCTCCTCCTCGTTACCTTCCTGAGGGAGGTGCTGCCATACCTCATCGCAGGTGAAGGAGAGGATCGGGGCCATGATCCGCACCATCCCCTTGATGATGCGATAGATGACGTTCTGGGCAGACCTCCTCTTGGAGGCGGAGGGGGAGGAGGTATAGAGACGATCCTTGAGGATGTCCAGATACAGAGAACTCAACTCTACCACGCAGAAGTTGTGCATGGCGTGATAGATGATGTGAAACTCATACTCTTCATAGGCCTTGCGCACCCGTTCCACCAGTTGTCCGAAGCGGTGGAGGATCCACCTGTCGATCTCCAGGAGCTCGTTGACGGGGACAGAATGGCGCCGGGGATCGAAGTCATAGAGGTTCCCCAGCATGAACCGCCAGGTATTCCTGATCCTCCGGTAGGCCTCCGTGAGTCGATCAAGGATCTCCTGAGAGATCTTAACGTCGTCCCGGTAATCCTCGGCCGCCACCCAGAGCCTCAAGATCTCGGCCCCGAATCTTTGGATGACCTCATCCGGGGCCACGACATTCCCCGCGGACTTGGACATCTTTTTCCCCTCGCCGTCAACCACAAAGCCGTGGGTGAGGACGCTTGCGTAGGGCGGGATCCCCCTTGTTCCTACGGCGGTCAGCAACGAGGAGTGAAACCACCCCCGGTGTTGATCGCTTCCCTCCAGGTAGAGGTCGCAGGGGAATTTAAGGGCTTCGTTCTTTTCGAGGACGGCCGCCCAGCTCACCCCTGAGTCGAACCAGACGTCGAGGATGTCTGATTCCTTTTTGAATTTCTCGCCCCCGCAGGCAGGACAGCGGGTCCCCGGGGGGAGGAGCTTCTCAGCCGGCTCGTCGAACCAAATATCGGCGCCTTCTTCGTCAAACCTATCGGCGACAAAGTCTATCAGATCTTTCCGGAGAAGGATCTCGTTACAGCCCTCGCAGTAAAATGCCACGATGGGGACACCCCAGACCCGCTGTCGCGAGACACACCAGTCAGGGCGGTTGGCTACCATCCCGTAGATGCGCTCCCTGCCCCAGGCGGGGATCCACTCAACCGCATCGATCCCCTTGAGCGCCTTTTCCCTGAATCCTGCGTGATCGATGGAGATGAACCATTGCTCGGTGGAGCGGAAGATGATGGGGTTTTTGCATCGCCAGCAGTGAGGATAAGAGTGCTCTACCTCTTCCTCTTTCAGCAGGGCGCCTACCTCGGCCAGCTTGGCATTGACGTGTTTATTGGCATCAAAGACGAATTCGCCGGCGAAGAACTCCACATCCGGGGTAAAACGGCCGTCGTCGTCCACCGGGGCGTAGATCTCCAGTCCATATCGCAGGCCGCTCTCGTAGTCCTCCTGGCCGTGTCCGGGTGCCGTATGGACGCAACCTGTACCGGCCTCCAGGGTGACGTAGTCTGCCAGGATGATGATCGATTCCCGATTCAAAAAGGGGTGACTGCTTTTCAATCCCTCCAGTGCTTTCCCCGCAAAGGTCTCCAAAACCCGGTAATTCCTCATCCCCAGGTTGCGCATCACGATGTCTGCCAGGCCCTCGGCGCAGATGTAGACCTCGTCATTCGCCTCGGCTGCGACGTATTTGTAGGCAGGGTGAAGGGCGACGGCGAGGTTGGCCGGGATGGTCCAGGGTGTGGTGGTCCAGATGATGACGGAGACCTTTTTCCCTTGCAAGGAGGGGAAGGTCTTGCCGATATCGGAGATCAGGGGAAACTTAACAAAGATAGAAGAAGAACGATGAGGGGCATACTCGACCTCGGCCTCTGCCAAGGCGGTATGGCAGGTGGCGCACCAGTAGACCGGCTTTTTCCCCTTGTAGAGGTAGCCTCCTTCGACGAATTTGCCGAACTCCCGCACAATGGCGGCCTGGTAGTCGTAGTTCATGGTGAGATAGGGGTTGTCCCAGGTCCCGAGCACCCCTAACCGCTTGAATTCCTCCCGCTGAATATCGGTGAACTTGGCGGCATAATTCCGGCAGTATCTCCTGATCTCGCCCTTGCTCATCCCCTGTTTACGCTCCCCGAGCATCTTATCCACCTCATGCTCTATCGGCAGACCATGACAATCCCACCCGGGGACATAGCAGCTGTCGAACCCGGCCATATACGTGGCCTTGACGATGATGTCCTTCAAGATCTTGTTCAGGGCGGTCCCGATATGGATGTGTCCATTCGCGTACGGGGGGCCGTCGTGGAGGATATACTTTTTCCTCCCCTGAGCCGACTGCAGTATCTTGCCGTAGAGCTTCTTCTCCTCCCACGCCTTGAGCATCGCAGGCTCTTTCTTCGGCAGATCCGCCTTCATCGGGAAGGGCGTTTGGGGAAGGTTCAAGGTTTTCTTATAATCCATAGATCTTTTTCCACGAATGTTTTGGAGGCTGCAAAAGAAAAAATAAACGATATCATAAAGATTGGTCTAAAGCAATAAGATATACCTTAACGGGATAGTGCTCCCTTCCGCCATCTTTGCATTGGGAACGGAGACGTGGAATCTTGCAGAGCGGCCACAGGGGAAATTAGGAAGAAACTTTCCAGCAATGCCGGCAAGAGGAATGGCAAAAAAGCCGCGGTCCTTTTATCCTTCCCTTGGCTTTTCCGAGCGTGGATTTTGGGAAAGTCCACTATATTCCCCTTCACTGCTAACATGGGACAGACACATACGATTTATATCACAAGATGTTAAAGATATATTGACAAGTACCCTGTTTAATGTGATAATATTGGATGAGATAGGCAAGGAGGATCTGCCCGCAGGGTAGCCGTTACAAAAGGCAGAGGGAGGTAGATATGTCTTTGAAAAAGGGGATCGTCATAGGGATCGTCGCCATTGTCCTCTACGGTATTGTGGGCCTGCCCCTTGTGGCAGAGGCTCAAGAGACGTATGGTTCTCAGCTCATGAACAAGCCGGCGGGAACAGAGATAGTCTTTGATTTTATTATTGCCCGTCCCCTCGGCATAGCGAGCCTGGCCATGGGGTCGACTCTTTTCATCGTTTCCTTTCCCTTAGCCGTTCTTACGGGGAGCACGGGAGACACCGCCCACGCACTCGTGGCTGAACCGTTTAACTTCACCTTCGTGCGAGGGCTGGGAGAATACTAGAAAGCGGCGGTATCTTTATCTTCCTTCCAGTATCATAGCTCAGCTGCATAACTGGGAAGCTCGCTTCAAAAGTGTATCACCCTCTTGGGGCAGCCCGCTGATGGCCAGGTCCGTGGCCCCGTAGCGTGAACAGTGCTTGGGCGCCGCCCGGCTCGTCCCCAAAACCATCTCATAGGGGAAAACTCATGTACTTCATCATCCGTCTCTTGGTCAATATGGTGGCCATCCTGATTATCGCCTATCTCGTGCCGAAGGTGATAGGGGTGGATAGCTGGCTGGCGGCGTTGGTCGCCGCCTTTCTCCTGGGGGTGGTCAATACGTTTATACGCCCCCTCTTGATCTTGCTCACCCTCCCTCTTACCGTTGTGACCTTCGGGATCTTTCTGCTGGTCATCAATGGTCTGCTTCTTTGGTTGGTGTCGGCTGTCATACGGGGATTTCACGTCCATGGTTTTTGGGGAGCTGTGATCGGCTCGATCTTGATCAGCATCGTAAGCTGGATATTATCCAGCTTAGTACGTCCCTTCGGGGAAAACGCCTTTTTCTGAAAGACCAGCCGCGTTATTGAAAAATTGGGAGGGGATCGTTATATTAGTAATTGGGGAAAGCCGAGTGTTTAGCTCCTCGCCGGTGCAAGCCGGCGCTGCGGTAAGGGGGTCCCCCATTTTATCCCCCCCCTGAACCGGGTTTTCCCCTAATTATTTTTAAGACCCTTATTATTGGCCTCGAAATATCCTTCTCTTAGCCCCTCCCTGCCGGAAGGAAGGGGATGAAGTCCCGCTCCGCTTTGTATGAAAATCTGAATGGCGGGATGTCGCATAGCGACAGGGAAGGCGCTGCAAAGTTGTCCTGATAAATGACGACATCTCATCCATTATCTTATGTCAATAATTGTCCCCTCTGATTAATCAAGAAAGACCGATCACAGTTCTTGTAAGAGTTTTTCCATTTGTTCCTTCATTTTTTGTACTTCCCTATACATTTTTTTTACTGCGGTGATCTCCCGCGTGGATGCCCTCAGTTTCTTCAGAAGGCTGTATATGAGCATTATGAAAATCCTATTGCCCGCCTGGGAATATTCGCCGATGAACTTGATTAAATTCTTGCGGTGTATTCTAATGATAAGCGAGGCCCCTGAGCTTGTCACGGTGGCAATTCTGAGTTCGGTCAGAAAGATAGCGGCCTCTCCGAATATTTCTCCTTCTTCGAGATTGTAAATATAAAAATCGTCGCCTTTTTCGTGTACGGAAATGGCAACAGAGCCCTTGATCAAACAGTATAAAAACTGACTGACATCATCTTGGGCGATTATTGTCTCGCCATCCTCATACTCCATGAGTTCTGATTCGTTGAGAAACGAAAAAAAGGCCTCCTCCGACATATACCGAAACAGCACGTTCCTTTTTATCAGATCTATATATTTATTACGGTCTACGGTAACGGCCATTGGGTCATCCCTCCTTCAAGGACGCTCAACACGGCAACTGGCTTTCATAATGATAATGGTTTGCTCAATTCCTGAATGGCTTCGCCAACTGGCATAACACATAAAATATTATATGTCAACATGGACAGAATTTTTATAATATATGCCCTTTTATGACTAATCTTGTCTCATCTTATCGCTGAGCGCTATTGGTGTCGGATATTTGAATACCACAATATAGGTCGACACGATAAACGTGAGGATGGTGGTTAGTTGAATCAAAAAAGACGTTTCCGCGGCAATCTTTCCTGCGGCGAATGCCCCATACGCTACCAATAGTGAGAACTCGCTTGCCTGACCGAGCCTTACCCCGAGCTCCTTTGCAATACTGGCGTGTTCCCTGGCGAATTTAAAGGCTTGTGAGAAAATCAAGGGTTTTATACCCAGCAAGATTCCCGCGAGGATCAAGCCTGGGATCATAATCTGTTTGGTTATAAAAAAATTAAATTTCGCCCCAATAGAAAAAAAGAATAAGATCAAGAAAAACTCCCTGACGGGTTTTAAACCTTCCGCAATAATTAAGGCAATAGGCGATGCGCCGAGAGAGATGCCGGCGATGAATGCGCCTATTTCGTAAGAAAGCCCTAAGAGCTTGGCAGCCGCGGCCCCTAACAAACACCACCCCAAGGACACGAGGAAGATATAGTCCTGAATCACATCAAATCGTTTGAAGATCTTTAAGAGCACATAGTAAACGACAAGAAAGGAAGCTACGGCGAATACCAGGGTTTTGCAAAGCAAAAATATGATTTCAAGATAGACGGTGTTTTGAGTGCTTCCATAGAGGAATAGTATCAGAAGAATGGCAAGGATGTCCTGGAAGAGGAGGATGCTAATCAGGACTTCGCCCATGTGCCGATGATGCAAAGTCGTTGTCGGCATCAGCTTGAGGCTGATCACCGTACTGGAAAACATGAGGGCCAGGCCGACGATCAAACTATCAAACCATGAAAAACCAAACGCCATCGTAACGACCATGATGAGGAGCGTGAATAAGATGCCGGTTCCCACGGTGATGAGCGCTGTCTCTCTCAGGAGTTTATACAATTTCTGTGGATGCAGATGGAGTCCCAGGAGGAACATCAACAAGATGATGCCGAGATGGGAGATATGTTCAATGAGCGCCGGATTTGTGAGGATTCCGATTCCCCATGGACCGATGAGTATCCCCAAGGCAATGTATGCTAAAATGATAGGTTGCCTAAAATATAAAAATATGGTGGCGAGGAGGGAAGCCCCGACGAAGATAAGGGCAAGCTTAAATATTATATCTTCAACAGGTGCCATCTTCTTCGGCTCTATCCTCAGGCATTCTTATACCAGATTGCTCGGCAGGGTTTCATGGTTGTTCTGCTTTACACCTCGAATTCGGCTGTCACAATGGTATGGTCGGACGCCTTTTCCGCGCGTCTTGAGCCCATGTCTATGGAACAGCTTATGGATCGGTCAGCCAGCACAGGGGTGGCCAGGATGTGGTCCACCCTCCAGCCCAGCCCCCGTTCCACGGCCTTGGGCACCCGGTAGTCGAAGAAGGTATATTGTCCGGCTTCACCGGCGTGGTGTCTCCTGAATACATCCACCAGTCCCCATGCCTTGACTGTGTCGTAGACATTCCACACCTCCGGGTTAAAGCAGACATGTCCGAGGAGCCTCTTGGGGTTGTGCACGTCGATTTGCTCCGGGGCCACGTTGAGGTCGCCGCACCAGATGAGCGGCTTCTCAGGGGAGTAATGTTTTGCAAGGAACTCCCGCAGGCGCTTGAACCACTGGAGCTTGTATTGAAAGCGGGGGTCTTCCCGATCATATCCCTGGGGGCAATAGGTATTGACCACGGGGATGCCGGAAAAGACCCCCCGTATCAATCGATCCCCGTCTGCCGGTCCTCTATCGTCGAGGCCGAAGGAGACCGTATCAGGTTTTACGAGGGACGCGATTGCCACCCCGTTGTATCGCTTCTGTCCCTTGAAGACCACGTGGTATCCTGCAGCTTCAAATTCCTTTGCAGGAAACTTTTCATCTTCCACTTTGGTCTCTTGCATGCAGAGGAGCGTTGGGTGGTTTTTCTCCAGCCACGGAATGATGAGGTGGAGACGAGAGCGTATGGAGTTGACGTTGTAGGTGGCGATCTTAAACCTTTCCATACTCCCTCCCTGGTTTGCGAGGTCATTCTAACACGAAGTGCAATGGATTGGGAGGGGACCCGCGGCTTTAGGTGAGAGCTTTGGCTCGCCTTTAAACCCCGCCAGTTGCCGCGACTGTTCAAAAAATTTCGGTTAATTTTATAGACACTTTGTTCTTATAAAAGGGAATTTGAGTGTAGGATTCTTGCCTTTCATGCGATGGTCAGCAAGGGCTTGCGGAATAGCGATGTTTAAAAATTGTTCATAACAGCAAACGGCGTGCCACTATCGTCCAAATTCATTGTTAAAAAACTTCTAAATTAATGTAACATAATGATATTATTAGTTTTTTTCAATTGCCCATAAAACGGGCATCCCTTCATAACCCCTTTAATCTTCAATGGTTAAGGGGCTTATACCCTGGTTTTTCCACATCTTTTAAACAGATTGCGTTGATTTCCCTTGCCGCTTGATAAGGGATATAGGGAAGGCATTTGCCCGCGTTTTCTGAGCATTCACCTTGATAAACGCGGGCTTGTTGCGTATATATAAGATGGAGTTCATATGAGCCTCTCGTGGAATGAGGAGTGTGGGATCTTCGGGGTGTACGGCCACCCGGAGGCGGCGAACCTGACCTATCTGGGTCTCTATGCCCTGCAGCATCGGGGGCAGGAGAGCGCGGGGATCGTCTCCTCTGATGGCAAGGGGATCTATGCCCACAAAGAGATGGGCTTGGTTGCGGAGATCTTTAACGAGGATGTCTTGAAAAGGCTGCCGGGCTGCAACGCCATCGGGCATGTCCGCTACTCCACGGCCGGGGGGAGCCACCTGAAAAACGCCCAACCCTTTGTCTTCGACTATTCCAAGGGAGGAATAGCCATCGCCCACAACGGCAACCTGATCAATGCCCAGGCCTTGCGGGATCAGCTGGAGCGCGAGGGCGCCATCTTTCAATCGACCATGGATACCGAGGTGATCATCCACCTCTTTGCCCGTGCCGCCTTCGGCTCTACCGTGGAGCGCATCATCACCGCCTTGCAACAGGTAAAGGGGGCTTATTCCCTCCTCTTCCTCAACGAGAAGGAGCTTATTGCCGTGCGGGATCCCCATGGGTTCCGTCCCCTGGTGCTCGGCAGGATCAAGCAGGGGTATGTGGTGGGGTCGGAGACCTGTGCCTTCGATCTCATCGAGGCCGAGTTCATCAGGGAGATAGAGCCTGGGGAGGTCGTGTTGATCAATGAAGCGGGTATTACGTCCTTTCATCCCTTCCCCCAGGTAAACCATCGGCTCTGTATCTTTGAGTTCATCTACTTTGCCCGGCCGGACAGTTATATCTTCGGCCACAATGTCTATCAGGTGAGGAGAGAGCTCGGGGTCCAGCTGGCCAAAGAGCATCCCGTTGAGGCCGATGTGGTGATCGCAACCCCTGACTCCGGCGTCCCGGCGGCCATAGGCTTTGCACACCAATCAGGCATCCCCCTGGAGCTGGGCATCATCCGAAACCACTATGTGGGCAGGACCTTTATCGAGCCGAGGGATACCATCAGGCACTTCGGGGTCAAGATAAAACTCAATGCCGTCAAAGAGGCCATCACGGATAAACGGGTGGTGGTCTTAGACGACTCCATCGTGCGCGGCACCACCGCGCGGAAGAACATGCGGATGATAAAAAACGCGGGCGCCAAAGAGGTACATGCACGCATCAGCTGCCCTCCCATCACCGGCTCCTGCTTTTACGGCATAGACACCCCTACCTGCGAGGAGCTCATCGCCTCCTCCCATTCGGTGGATGAAATCAAGAGGTTCATGGGTGTCGACTCCCTGGGCTACCTCAGCCTGGAGGGGCTCAAGCGATGCGTCGCCCCCCAGCAGGATGAGTTTTGCTACGCTTGTTTTAACGGTGAATATCCCTTCGAGCCTTCCCATGACACTGCGCAGCTCGATTTCTTCATCAAAGAGGTCTGAGATGGACGAGCGGCAGCGCCTGTTGGAGATCGTCCGGCAGCGGTCGTACGAGGAGCGGGAGGTCACCCTGGCCTCCGGCCGCAAGAGCAACTTTTATATCGACGGCAAACAGACCACCCTCGACCCCGAAGGGGCGTATCTGACAGGGCGAATCTTTTATGAGATGATCAAAGGTAAGGCCGAGGCAGTCGGCGGCCCAACCTTAGGGGCGGACCCCATCGTCGCCGCCATCGCCCTGACCAGTTATCAGGAAGGGCACCCGATTGCCGCCTTCATCATCAGGAAGGAGCCCAAGGGGCATGGCAAGGGGCTCTGGATCGAGGGGGACAAGGCTGTGCAAAAGGGGACCCGGGTCGCAATTATAGAAGATGTGGTCACCACCGGCGGCTCCCTGTTGAAGGCCATCCGGGTGGCTGAGGATCACGGCCTCAAGGTGGTGCAGGCCCTGACACTGGTGGACAGGGAGGAGGGGGGCAAGGAGCAACTGGCTGCCGAGGGGTATACCCTGGAGGCGGTATTCACGCGGGGGGAAATCATCGGAAAATGAGCGCCTACGGTGGCCCTTTGGCCAGGTCTACCGCGCTCCCATCAGGGATGGCGAAGGTCCTCTGGGAGATCAGGGAGAATACGAGCTCGGGTGCTGCCGAATTAGCCGAGCAGGGGGCCAAGCTCCTCCTTGATGCGCTCAAGCAGGGGCAGGGCAAAGAGATCAGGGCCCTGGGCAGGGCCTTGATAGATGCCCAGCCTGCCATGGCGCCGATGCTTAACCTGGTCAATCACTTATTTCACGCCATTGAATCTCTACAAGATCCCCAAGCAATAAAAGAAAAGGGTAGGGCAGCTGTCCAGGTGTTTTTGGATAGCCTCCGCACGGCATCAGAAAAGATCAGAAGACATGCCCTTGCGCTTTTAAAAGGGAAGAGGCGGGTCATGACGCATTCCTACAGCTCCACTGTCTTGGGAGTGCTGGAGCATGCACGGGGGATTGAGGTGATCTGTACCGAGTCTCGGCCCCTGGGCGAGGGCCTGCACACGGCCCGGGCGCTGGGGGAGAAAGGGATCAGGGTGCGGCTGGTAACGGACTTTGCCGCCCTCTCCCTGGTGGGTGAAAGCGACCTGGTCATGGTGGGTGCCGACGCCATTACCCTGAAGGGAGTTGTGAACAAGATCGGCACCTATGGCCTGGCCTTGGCAGCCAGGGAGAAAAGGATTCCTTTCTATGTGTTGGCCGGCAAGGAGAAGTTTCTCCCTCCCCCCTTCTCCGATGCTATACGCATAGAGAAAAATGATCCGAAGGAAATCACCCGGGAGTCCGTCACGAATGTGGTTGTCGAGAATCGCTATTTCGATTTCACACCGCTCGCGCTCATCACGGGTGTGGTGACACAAGAGGGGATGATCTCAGGAGACGAAGTGCGGAGGCAGTTGGAAGGGATGGAGGTCAGCACGGGGTTGAAGAGGCCATGACCACGCTCTTTTTAGTGCGGCATGGCCGAACAGGCTGGAACAAGGAACAGATATTCAGGGGCACCAAGGATGTCCCCCTGGATGCAGTGGGCAAAGAGGAGGCCTTGCTGGTTGCGGAGCGGTTGAAAGGGGAAGGGCTCAGGGCTGTTTATTCCAGTCCGCTTTCCCGGGCCAAGGAGACGGCAGAGGCCATTGCCCGGTTTCATTCCCTAGAGGCGCAGGTCATGGCAGGGCTCAATGACCTCAACTTCGGCGAGTGGGAGGGGCTGTCTCTCTTGGCAGTCAAGAAGCAATACCCCGATCTCTACCAACAATGGCTGCAAGAGCCCCATCGCGTTATTTTCCCGGCAGGGGAGGGGTTGGATGCCGTGCGCTCCCGGGCCATGAAGGTTGTAGAGGAAATCATCGAACGCCATCCTCAGGAAACGGTGGCTTTGGTCTCCCATCGGGTAGTCTTGAAGGTCTTGATCTGCGCTTTGCTGGGTTTAGACAATTCCCACTTCTGGAACATCGGACAGGATACGACAGCCCTTAATTGCTTTCATTATAAGGACGGCAGATGGGTCGTTGCCTTGCTCAACGATACGTGTCACTTGAAAGGGGTAGGGGGGGAAAAGGGGAAGGTAGATTTTTAAGAGAGTAGGTGCAGGCGCATCAGCCGCCTGCTCGTTTTTACATCAAGACCCTGGATTGATTACCTGCAGCTTAAATGCTTCTACCGGTGGCGGGCGCAGCTGAAATTGCGACCAAGGTCGCACCGGACGCAGTCGCCGGATTCATATTGCGGAATCTGGAGTTGCGACTCGCATTTTCCGCAGAACCTTTCCTCTCCGCGCTTCATGGGCCCGTCGCAGGGAGGTATAGACATCGGACAGACCGTGATGCAGGCCCGGCAGAGCACGCAGCTATCGGGCCTGGTGCCAAAGGGGTATTCGACATGGCGATTTTTCCCGCGGCCGACGAAGCCGATGGCATTTCCCCGGTACAGCTCCGTACAGGTGCGGACGCACCTGCCGCAGAGCACGCAGTCATTATTCCGGAAAGGATAGCGCGCCTCTTTGACGCCGCAGCGCAGGGCTATATCCTGGATAGCGCGCGAGTTGGGGGCCTCGGTGAGCAGCAGCTCCGCCACGTTCCTGCGCAGCTTTCTGACCCTCTCCGAATTGGCGCGGATCACCATGCCTTCCTGTACGAGTAAGGTGCAGGAGGCGGTTATTCTAGAAGTCCCGTTCCTCACCTGCTCGACGATGCACAGACGGCAGGCCCCGATATCGGAAAGATCGGGTGTATGGCAGAGGTGAGGGATGCAGATGCCGTCATGTACCGCAGCATCGAGCACACTTGTGCCTTTCGGTGCGCGGACCTTCGCGCCGTCGATGGTCAGGGTCACATACTGTAGCATGGCACCCCTCCGGAGCTGATGGTGATGGCCTCGAATTTACAGCCGTCCGAGCAGATGCCGCACTTCTTGCATGCCGGCAGATCAATGACGTGCGGTTCTTTCTTTACGCCTGTGATAGCCCCATAGGGGCAGGCGCGCAGGCACGCGCCGCACCCCGTGCACTTTTCCCCGTCGATCACGTATGCAATCAGCTCGCGGCATACGCCGGCGGGGCAGCGTTTTTCCCTGATGTGCGCCAGATACTCTTCACGGAAGTAACGGAGGGTGGATATCACCGGGTTGGGCGCGGTCTTACCCAGGGCGCAGAGTGATGTTTCTTGGACCGTCTCTACCAGCTCCTCCAGCAACGGGATCTGTTCAAGCCTGCCGCGACCCGCTGAGATGTCCGTGACGATTTCGAGCATGCGGTCGATGCCGATCCGGCAGGGCACGCACTTGCCGCACGACTCATCAAGCAGAAACGCCAGAAAATACTTGGCGACATCCACCATACAGGTCTTCTCATCCATCACGACCATGCCGCCCGAGCCCACCATGGAGCCGGCCCGCTCCAGGGTCTCGAAGTCCACGGAGAGGTCAAAAAGGGTTGCCGGCAGGCATCCCCCGGAGGGGCCGCCGGTCTGGACGGCCTTGATGGCCCTGCCGTTGACGGCTCCTCCGCCGATATCGAAGATTATCCGCCTGAGCGGGGTGCCCATGGCCACCTCGACGAGTCCGGTATTCCTGACCTGGCCGGTGAGGGCGAAGATCTTGGTCCCCTTGCTCTCCGCGGTTCCTTTAGAGGCAAACCATTGCGCACCGTTGTTGATGATGGAGGGGACGTTGGCCCATGTCTCCACGTTATTGAGGGTCGTCGGCCTGTGCCAGAGTCCGTCCTCGACCGTATGGACATCCTTGGCCCTTGGTTCGCCGACCTTTCCTTCTACCGAGGCCATGAGGGCTGTGGATTCCCCGCAGACGAAGGCACCGCCGCCGCGGGCGACTTCCACGTCGAAGTTGAACCCCGAGCCGAGGATGTTTTCGCCCAGAAGGCCGATCGACCGGGCCTGCTTGATAGCCTTTCGGGAATGATCGACTGCCAGCGGGTATTCCTTACGGACATAGACGTAGCCCTGCTCCGCGCCGATTGCCCGGGCGCCGATCATCATCCCCTCGAGCACCGCGTGAGGGTTTCCCTCCAAGACGCTGCGATCCATATAGGCGCCGGGGTCGCCTTCATCGGCATTGCAGATGACGTATTTCTCATCGCCGGCCGCGGCCCGGCACGATGCCCACTTCCTGGCTGTGGGGAAGCCGCCGCCGCCGCGTCCCCGCAAGCCGGAGGCGCGGATCTCGGCGATGACGGCCTCGGGATCGTACTCGGCGAGCACCTTGGCCAGCGCGCCATAGCCGCCGATGGCGACGTAATCTTCAATCACGCAGGGGTCGATCCGCCGGTTTTGGGAGAGAAGCACGCGATCCTGGGCGCGGTAAAAGGGGATCTCTGCTTCAGTCTGCACCTTCTTTCCCGTGGCGGGATCGGTGTAGAGCAGGCGCTCTATGACCTCGTTGCCTACGACGCTGCCGGAGATGATTTCAGCGACTGCATCCGGCGTAATGTGGCAGTAGAATAGATTGCTGGGATCGATGACCATGATCGGGCCGTTCTCGCAGAAGCCCTGGCAGCCCGTGATGCGGAGCTTGACGCTTGCGCTCAAACGCCGGCGCGCAAGCTCGGCGCGTATCTCGTCAATCACCGCCCTGGACCTGCTTGCCTGGCAGCCGGTGCCCCCGCAGACGGTCAGGACTGTCTTTCCATCTGCACGATCGGCCTGCAGTTGCTCACGCAGGGCAAAAAGCTCATTGATCGTCTTAAGTCTGGGCATCGGTTCCTCTGTCGCTATATGCGGCCCCCTCCCATTTGGATATTTATATGGATGGGGTGTCGCTCCCGCTCTCCATTATAGAAATAAGGATGTCGGGATCCCGAAGCGGGAAACGTGACACATCCCGCTTTCACTAATTTGATCAGAGCGTCCCACTCTATTTTGTATAAAAATCTTCATGATGGGATGTCGCAGGGCGACAGGGCGGGACTTGCTCGGCCTTTTGGACCGTGGCGATTAATGAGCTGAGCTTGGCCGATGTCATGTGATGGTGATAAACCCCGTTCAGGACGGTAATTGGCCCGATGGCGCAGGCCCCCAGGCAGTTGACGCACTCCACGGTAAAGAGGCCGTCTTTTGTGGTGCCGCCATGGTCGTGGTCCAGCTTCAGCATGGAATTGGCCTGATCGAGCAGGGGATTGGAGCCCCTCACGTGACAGGCCGTGCCCGTGCAGAGGGTGATCACGTTTTTCCCGCGAGGCTCGAGCGACAACGCCTTGTAAAAATTGGCTGCTCGGAAGACCTCGATCAGCGGCACGCCCAGATATCCGGAGACGGTGGTCGCCGCCTCTTGAGAGATGTAACCAAAGGCCTCCTGGATATCCTGCAGGACCTCTATGAGCTGGTGAGGCTGACTTTTTCGTTCCGCCAGGATCGGCGCTAAAGCATCATGGGTCATCTTCCACCTCCCGATCAGAAGATGTGTTGACAAGCGAGATTTAACCAGTATAATGAGAAGGCGTAAATCTGGCTTAATTACACTAATAATGCCTATATTTTATAGGCAAGTAATTGCGCCTTTATTACCTAGGAGTTGACCCTATAAAATAGGCATACCAGACGAGGGCTCGCCATGGCCAAGGACAAGAGACCGCCTCGATTACCGTCAAATCAATACCCCGAGGATATGAATCCTCCCGAGGCAGTACCCGGCATACGATGGAGGATTCCGCTCAGCAAGAAGAGCGAGCCGGAGGGGGTTGAACGAGCGCTCCACGAGCGCATCAAGGAGCTGAACTGCCTCTATGCGATCACGCAGCTGGTAGAATCCGAATCCAGCTCGATCGATGACGTCCTGGCAGCTGTCGTGAACATCCTGCCGCCCTCCTGGCAGTACCCGGAGATCACCTGCGCCCGTATCATCTTTCAGAAAAAGACGTTCAAGAGCAAGGGATTCAAGGTGACCCGGTGGCGCCAGTCATCCCGGATATTGATGCACAACGAGCCGGTGGGCGAGGTAACGATATTCTACCTGGAAGAGCGCCCGCCGGCGCATGAGGGGCCGTTTCTCTTTGAAGAGCGCGCCTTGCTCGACGCCGTGGCCGAAAGGATAGGTAAAATCGCCATGCACCTTACGGCAGAGCAGGAGCTGCAGGAGACCAACCAGCTGCTTATTGTCGAGAGGCGCGCCTTGCAGGAGGCCAATACCGCCCTGAAGACTATCATGGGCAGGATAGAAGACGAAAAGAAGGAGATCTTCAAGCAGATCAGGGACAACGTCGAGAAGGTGCTGCTGCCGATCCTGAACGAGCTGACCTGGGCCGTGTCGGAGCCGAAGCGAAAGTACGTGGAGCTGCTGCGTGCGAACCTCGAGGATATCGCTGCTCCCTTCATCAGCCGGATATCGCAGGGGTACCGCTCCCTGACGCCGACCGAGATCCAGATATGCAACCTGATCCGGAGCGGCCTCAGGACCAAAGAGATCGCCGAAATGCGGAATATCTCTCCGGCGACTATCAGCAGGCACCGCGAGCGCATACGCCGCAAACTCGGCATCGCGGGGAAAGACGTCAATCTCGTTACCCACCTACAGATGATCACGTAGGCTTTGGCAGAGAGTAGAATTATCACGATTCTGACAAAGGGAGGTGTTGATTTACCTAGAAATCTTTGATAATCTATACAGAAAGATAGTCGCATAAAGGCTTCATAGCTGAGAAGATTTGTACTTTCCAAGGCTTTTCAGAAGGTATGGCACGGTGAGGAAGAATACTGATAAATTAGATAAGAAATCAGTCGAAGAAATTCTGCGCACATTGCGACGACATCTTCCTCAATTGCAGGAAGAGTACGGAGTTCGTGCCTTGTGGCTGTTCGGTTCGTATGTGCGGGGGGAACAGCGAAAACGAAGTGACCTGGACATGCTCGTAGAGCTTGATAATCGCTCCTTGAGCCTCTTGAAATTTATCGGCTTGGAAAACCGATTGGGTGATATGCTGAAGATCAAGGTTGATCTCGTGGAGAAGAATATACTGAAGCCTGGAATAGGAAGAAACGTTCTCAAAGAGATTGTCCAGGTATGAAACAAAAAAGAGAATATACTGATTACCTGAAGAATTAATATTTGCACTGAGTTCTACAAAGAACAGTTATGTGAGGAGATGAATCTATGGATTTAACATTGAGCATTATTTTAGTAGTTTGTGTCATCATTATGACGTTGCTGAGTATCTATCTCACGATAATCACCAGCCTTATACTATTCAGAATAAAATCGACGATGGATCAAATTGAACGATTCAGCAAGTTGATCAGCGACCTCAGCAGCGGATGGGCGAAGATCATTCCGGGGGTGTTGTCTTTTCTTGTCGATTTCAGGGCGAAAAGAAAAAAAAAGAAGGGGGAAGAATAGGATGGAAAATAAAGGTTCGGGATCATCTGTTCTTTCTTTTATTCTTGGCGGGCTGATCGGTGCGTCTCTCGGAATTCTCTTTGCCCCTAGCGCGGGGAAAGAGACGAGAGAGAAACTCAGGATATTATTGGATCAAGCCGATGATGAGACCCGCAAATTATTTGAAGAATTTGAAGAATTTAAGGAAAAAGCCATTAAAGGTAAAAGAAGGGTTCTTAAGAAAGCAAGCAAAAAACTGGATAAGCTTAGCAAAGCTTAAAAATTTTTTTATACCATAAGCGTCAAAAGGTGCTGGCAGCGCTTTGCCCGCATCGGTAAACTTCTAATAACTTATCCTATCTGAGGGGGTAGGGGATGAAAAGGGGAAAGGGGGGATTTTTCAGAGCATTTATCCCCAAATGCAAAAAGCAGATCTGATGCCATATGATTCTTCAGAAAGGTGAAGAATATGGATAAGGCAAAAGACTATAAACCGCTCATTCTCGTATATGGCATAGATAAAGTGGGCTATAAGGTTCCCACCAATGATATTGAAACAAAAATATGCAAATTACATTTTGAACCATTTAGTACTTCAGATAAATTTCAAGATTATGATGGTGTGATAATATTTCAGGGCACATTTGAGGAGGTTGAACATCACGAGCCTTCATACGCTTCAAGTTATATAACAATTAAATGCTACCGTGAGGAGTTGCAAAGGAGAAAAAAGCAATACCAGCTGTTAAGAGAAAAAAGGGGTTTTGTTTGTTTCTTGTTAATAGCCCCTATTTTAGATAGAGACGAATTCGGCGATAAGAGCGGTACAGATTTGGTGAAGTGGACATTAAATTATTCTAGTTTTTATAGAGGGAATACGCAGTATCAAGAAACCTCATTAAAGACATTGAGAAATGAATTTATAACTTTTTTAAAAAATTATGGTGCTGCCTATACAAACTTTTCATCTCATAATAAGAATCTAGAACTTAAAGAAATTTGCCGAACCGGCTCTGGGATGGCTGGACTAATTTTATGGAATAAAGAATATTTTATTCCAACACTTAAACCAAAAGCAGTCGAGCTTGATGAATATTTTAAATTATTAGGAGACAGTCTTCTAAGCTGCAATAAAAAATTATCGGAAGAAATACCCGAGTGGGCAGATGAGTATAAATTTGAGGAAGAAAAGCAGTTGTTAGATGAAAAGAATAAGATTGCTCAAAGAATAGACGAGATAGATAGAAGACTTTTACAGTTTAGAGAATTTAAAAAATGCCTCTGCTATGATGATGACTTGCTCAAGGAAAGTGTAATTAAGATAATCAAGGACGGTTTTTGCTTATTGGTTTTCGATGAAGAAGAATTTAGAGAGGATTTTAAAATAATTGACAATGACAATAATCCGCAGGTACTCGTTGAAGTTAAGGGTACGAATAAAGGAATAACCAGAGAGTTTGTAAACCAGGCAGACAGTCACAGAGAGCGGGCAGAATTAGATGCTGATTTCCCATCAATATTAATAGTTAATACACAGATAAAGAAGAGTAATTCATTAGAAGATAAATACTTAGATATTGCAGGAGAGCAAGTTAGACATGCAGTAAAAATGAAAGTGCTGGCGATGCGAACGATTGACTTGCTGAATATGTTATATCATAAAGAAAAAGGAACTGTGACGACGGAAGCCTTTCTTGAAATATTAAAATCAGAAAACGGCTGGCTTAAAACATCACAGACTTCTTGGAATGTGCAAAAAGAATAGGTAAATTAGGACCCCTTAGAGGTAAATCATCCGTCGTCTGTTTAGCGTTACTGGAGATGAAGGGGATATTTGGGTGACTAGGGATCGACGTTCAAAAAAATACATGGGAGGAAACATGACCAAACCATTCAAGACAGCCTTTGACCTCCCTCGTCTCGCTCTTGACAGCTACAGGGATGAGTACCGAGATCTCTCCGAGACATGGCGCAATCTTGACACCAAGGCGCAGGGTCTGGGTGCTATCGCGGGCATCGTCATTGCTGCCGTGTTCGCCTGGGTCCGCGACCTGCCTGCTAGCTTCAATAGTTATGAGCGGATCGTTGTTCTCGTTACGCTGATGCTTCTTGTGGGAGCGGTCATCGCAGCGGTGCTAGCGCTACAAGTTCGTAAAGTCGCAGCGCCTCCTCTAGGCGACATGACGGCTGAGATGGTTCATGACCTTATGGAAAAAGGGGAGGCCACGGAGCATGAGCAACGACTCGCTAACTTTTCCAACGATCAAGCCGAGACGTGGAGACAAACCAACAATGACATGCGGCAGCACTGCGAACGGAAGGCCAATTGGCTCTCTGTAGGCCAGATCGCGCTACTACTGGCTGCTGCATGTATTACTGGGTTATCCTTCGCTGTGATACTGTGAATGTAGAGTGAAATTCGGGAGGAGGAGCAATGGAATGTATAAAGCGGGGCTGTAAGAAACGTGCCATCCGAGGCTCGAACTACTGTCGAGAGCACAAACCAAGTCGGTCTGGCCCTGTTCGGCGGAGGGTGGCGAAGCGGAGGGTGGCGAAACGGAAGATGGCGAAACGGAAGATGGCGAAGAAGCGGTAGCGCACTCTCAGACCATGTGAGGAAGTGGGTCATGCCTTAACTAGGGATAATTATTAAGGCAAAAAGCAAAATCTATCTTCGCACCCCGTAATGGATTATCAGAGGGATTAAGATACAGAAATTGCTTTCTTCATCTCCCTGGCGTACTGCGAAACTACAGAGACTAAATCACTCTGCTGGCTGTTTTCCGCGATCATCTTGACAATGGCGCTGCCGACGACGATTGCGTCTGCATAGGGTGCCATTTCTTTGGCCTGCTGGGGGGTGGAGATGCCGAAGCCGATGGCCAGGGGAAGCGCGGTCACCTTTCTTATCCTCTCCACATCCTTTTTTACCTCTTCCACCTGCGGTTTGGCAGTGCCGGTCACACCGGTTATGGAGATGTAGTAAAGAAAGCCGGTGGCATGGGCGGCTATCTTCTTCATTCTGTCGGTGCTCGTGGTTGGAGCGATCAAGGAGATAAAGTCTATGCCCTGTGGATCGGTACATTGCCTGAGCTCGTCAGCCTCCTCAGGCGGGAGATCGACAACCAGGATGCCGTCCACCCCTGCCTCTTGTGCCCTGGTGGCAAAGCGCTCTGGGCCATAGCTCAGGATGGGGTTGTAATAGCCGAAGAGCACGATAGGTATCTCGGAGATTTTTCTTAAAGTCTCGATCATAGCAAGGATGCCGCTAAGGGTTGCCCCGTTTTTCAGGGCTCGCTGGGAAGCTGCCTGGATAATGGGTCCGTCAGCCGTGGGATCGGAAAAGGGCACTCCAATCTCCACACAATCCACCCCGGCGGCTTCCATGCCGAGGATGATCTCCCTGGTCTTTTCTAAATTAGGGTCCCCTGCCGTGAGAAAGCAAATTAAAGCTTTTTCTTTCTTGGCCCTCAGGGCGCTAAAACGTTGCTCTATTCGGTTCATCTGTTTGCTACCTCTGTTCTCTCGGCGATGATGCCGGCGTCCTTGTCCCCCCTGCCTGATAGGTTGATCACGATGATCTTTTCTTTATCCAATTCAGGGGCGAGCTGCATGGCATAGGCCACGGCATGGGCGCTTTCCAAAGCGGGGATGATGCCCTCGTATTGGGACATGGCTATAAATGCCTGGACAGCCTCCTGGTCGTCAACAGTAACGTAGCTGGCCCTGCCTGTCTCTTTGAAAGAGGCGTGCTCTGGCCCCACGCCGGGATAGTCGAGGCCCGCAGCGATAGAATAGGCATCGCGCACCTGGCCGTTTTCATCCTGCAAGAGATAGGTTTTGTTCCCGTGGAGCACGCCGACGCTGCCGGCAGCTATGCTTGCTGCGTGCTGGCCTGTCTTGATCCCCTTGCCTGCCGCCTCCACCCCGACCATGGCAACCTTTGGATCGTCCTTAAAAGGGTAGAAGAGCCCCATGGCATTGCTCCCGCCGCCCACGCAGGCGATGAGAAAATCCGGGAGCCTGCCTTCTTGTTTCAAGATCTGCCTCTGCGTCTCCTTGCCGATCACGCTTTGAAAGTCCCTGACCATCATCGGATAGGGATGGGGGCCGGCAGTGGAGCCGATGACGTAATAGGTGTCGCGCACCCTGGCCACCCACTGGCGCATGGCCTCATTCATGGCGTCTTTTAGAGTGGCGGTGCCGGAGGAGACGGGGACCACCTCTGCCCCGAGGATCTGCATGCGGAAGACGTTCGGCGCCTGCCTCCTGATGTCCTCTTCGCCCATAAATATCTGGCATTCCATGCCGAACAGGGCAGCTACTGTGGCCGTGGCCACACCGTGCTGACCGGCACCGGTCTCTGCAATCACCCGCCGCTTTCCCATGCGCTGTGCGAGCAGGGCCTGACCCAGGGTGTTGTTGATCTTGTGGGAGCCGGTATGGCCGAGGTCCTCGCGCTTGAGATAGATCCTGGCGCCTCCCAGCTTTTCGGTAAGGCGCCGCGCATAATAGAGCGGCGTTTCTCTTCCGGAATAGTCCCGGAGGTATCGGCTCAGCTCCTGCTGGAACTCCTTATCTTTTTTGGCCGAGAGATATGCCTGTTCCAGCTCAAGCAGGGCAGGCATCAAGGTCTCGGCGGCGTAGCGGCCGCCGTAGATGCCGAAGTGTCCTTTTTTATCCGGTGTGGTCTTGCTCATAGATTCACCTTATTAGATATAAGAATTTTTTTAACATTGCTCAGAAAATAGACCCTCAATATTTCCCCTCCCCTTGGGGAGAGGATGGGAGTCCCGCACCGCTTTGTAAAAATCAGATGACGGGATGTCGCGGGGCGACAGTGAGGGGTTATATTTAATGATGTCCACCCTCACCCCTTCCCTCTCCCGCTGGCGGGAGAGGGGGCATTACTTCTGTTAAAGATCGTCGTTCTGTGCACGCGCAGGGAATGCACCAGCTCGATGATCTCCCTTACCTTTATATGGTCCTTGTGTCCGGGTGTGCTCTCCACGCCGCTGTTGATGTCCACGGCATCGGGGGAAACGAGCTCGATGGCCTCCTGGATATTCACGAGCGACAATCCGCCAGCAAGAATCAGGGGGTGTATTGCCTTGACTTTGGCAGCCAGTGTCCAGTCTGCCTTTTCCCCTGTGCCGCCTGGGCGTTGAGGATCAAAGGCATCCACCAGGATGGCCTTGATTGCATAGTGGCGCAATTGCGCCAGGTCGTCCTCGCTTCTGAGGGCGATGGCCTTGATCACCTGGGATCGCGAAAACTCACGGCAAAAGGCCGGAGATTCTGTGCCATGGAGCTGGACCATGTCCAGGCCGCACAGGGTCATGATCCGCTTCACCTCCTCTGATGCCATGTTAACGAAGACGCCGACGGTGGTGATGGCATCAGGCAGCTCCTTGATGATTTTTTTTACCATCTCCGGTGCCACATAGCGGGGACTGTGCGGGTGGAAAATAAAGCCGATAGCATCGGCCTTGCATGCAGCGGCAAAGCAGGCGTCCTCTATAGTAGTGATGCCGCAGATTTTTATCTCTGTCACGAGTCTGCCCCTTTACCCATGAGTTCCCTGAGTTTCGCCCCGATATCATTCGCCCGCATCAGGGCCTCACCAATCAAGAAGCAATGCACCCCGGCTCCCATTAAAAGCTCTATATCCTTTCTCGTTGTGATGCCGCTCTCCGTGACCACGATCGTGCCTTTGGGGATCATGGGGGCGAGCTCCAGCGTCTTCTTCAGGTCCGTAGAGAATGTCTTCAAATCACGGTTGTTGATGCCGATGATTTCCGCACCTGCAGCCAGGGCTTTACCTAGCTCTGCCTTGGTATGGACCTCGACCAAGGGCGCCAGCCCCAGCTGCTCTGCCAGTTGGATATACTCCAGCAATTGCCGCTGTTCCAGGATTCCGGCGATGAGGAGGAGGGCATCCCCGCCGAGGACCCTTGTCTCGTAGATCTGATACGCATCGATGATAAAGTCTTTGCGCAGCAGGGGGAGGGCGACGGCCTTTTTAATCGCTGCCAAATAGTCCCCTTTGCCTTCAAAGAATTGCTCATCCGTAAGGACGGAGACCGCTTGCGCCCCATGCTCCTGATAGAGGCCCGCAATCTGCACAGGGTCAAATTGCTCCCTGATCCTGCCCTTGGACGGTGAGCTCCTCTTCACCTCGGCGATGACGGCGCAGGGTCGGTGATTGATGGCCTGCCTGAAATCGCGCGTCGGGGGAAGATCATTGATGACCTCTTGCAAGCGGGCAAGGGGCGTTGTCTTCTTTAATGAAGCGATTTCTTGGCGTTTTGCCGCTACTATTCGGTCGAGGATCACTCTTTACCTCAGCTATTGACTAGAAAATAAGTCTCCACTACGTTCCTCTCCCCTCAAGGGAAGAGGATTGAGTCCCGCACCCCTTTCTATAAATCAGGGAATACGGCCCCGCTCCACAACACAGAACAAGGAATGCGGGGTCCCGCAAGCGGGAGATGTCACGGGGCGACAGTGAGGGGTGATATATAAAATATCGGTCAGAAACCCCCTCACCCTGACCCTCTCCCCCAATTGTGTTGGGGAGAGGGAAAGAGAGTTGATTTTCATAGTTCTTGGGTGTCGTAGCTGTCATTATAAATTACTCAGTTTGATCAGCTCCTCCAGCTTCTGCATGGCTTTACCTTTGTCGATGCATTCCTCGGCGACGGTAACGCCATCTTTGATCGTCGCGGCCTTTTCCCCGGCCATCAGGGCCAGGGCGGCGTTGAGCAGGACGATCTTCCGGCAGGCGCCGTCCTTGCCGCCCAGCACTGCATTGACAATTTGGGCATTCCGCGCGGCGTCTCCACCCACAAGCTCCGTACCTTTGTAGGTCTCGCCGAAGATCTCGACGGGATCGATGTTATAGGTGGTGATAAGGCCGTCCTTCAATTCCGAGACGCGCGTCTCGCCTGTTACCGTAGCCTCATCGAGGCCGTCTGAGCCATGCACGACAAAGGCCCTCTTGGTGCCGAGGTTCTTCAGCACTCCGGCGAACATCTCCGTCAGCTTCTGGTCATAGACGCCGAGGAGTTGGGCCGTGGCCCCGGCGGGGTTTGTCAAGGGACCCAACATATTGAAGATCGTCCTCACCCCGATCTCCCGGCGCGGCTCGATGGCGTACTTCATGGCCCCGTGGAGCTTGGGGGCGAAAAGGAAGCCGATGCCGATCTGCTGGATGCATTCCTCGACGATCTCCGGCCCAACGCCGATGTTTACGCCAAGGGCCTCCAGGACATCGGCGCTGCCGCAGCCGCTGGAGACGGCGCGGTTACCGTGTTTCGCCACGGTGATGCCTGCTGCCGCCACGACAAAGGCCGTTGTGGTGGAGATATTAAAAGAATTCATTCTATCGCCGCCGGTGCCGCAGGTATCCACGATGATCGGCGCGCGGGCATCGATCCTCGTCGCCTTCTGCCGCATGATGCGCGCGGCGCCCGTTACCTCTTCCACTGTCTCGCCCTTCATCCGCAGGGCGGTGATGAAGGCGGCGATCTGGGCCGGCGTCGCCTTTCCCCCCATCACCTCGTCCATGGCCAGCATCATCTCCGCTTCGTTCAGGTCTTTTTTGTCCACTGCCTTGGCAATAGCCTCCTTGATCATCGTACAACCTCCTTTTGTTCGTTCTGTTATTGCAAATTTCTAGTCTTTACGCGATAACCTTTGACCAAAGGGTCACCTCCGGCGTTCAATCTTTGTCCCGAAAGGATTCAAGGGTCCTAGGGGTCAGGGGTTCTAAAAAAATGCCGGAGCCGAAGGTGGCCCTTTGGCCAGTATCCCTTTGGTTATTTGAATGTTTTTCACTTGAACCCACTGTCGTTATACGACACCCCATCAATCAAAATATCCGAATGGTAAGGGGGAACCCTCGCATCCTCGACCCCTACAATACCGCCAATCCCACACCAGTTTGTATAAAAATCTGAATGTCGGGATGTCGCTGTGCGACAGGGCGGTATTGTTTACTTTCAATTAATCATCGCCAGAAAATTCTTCAGGATCCTTTTGCCGTTCGGCGTGAGGACCGATTCAGGGTGAAACTGGATTCCCTCCACCCGATACTCCTTATGCCTGATGCCCATGATCTCTCCTTGTTCTGTCTCGGCGCTGATCTCCAGACAATCGGGAAGGGAACCCTTTTTTACGATCAGGGAATGATACCTGCCGGCGACAAAGGGGTTGGGAAGTCCCTGGAAGATCGTCCGGCTGTCATTGATGATCTGCGAGGTCTTCCCGTGCATGATCCTCTCGGCCCTGACCACCTCGGCGCCGAAGGCATAACCGATAGACTGGTGTCCCAGGCAGACCCCCAGGATGGGGATGGTCGAGCCGAATTGCCGGATCAACTCGACGGAGATCCCCGCTTCTTTCGGGGTACAGGGACCGGGAGAGATGACGATGGCATTTGGTTTGAGCCGCCGGATCTCATCGAGGGAGATTTTGTCATTGCGATGGACCACCACTTCACCGCCGAGCTGGCCGATGTACTGGACCAGGTTGTAGGTGAAGGAGTCGTAATTGTCGATCATCAGGATCATAGCCCTTTTCCTTTCTCTTTGATCAATGGCTTGCATGCCACTGATGCGCCCGAAAAATAATAAAGATATCTCCCTCGCCCCGTAGAGACTGTGTAGCGATTCAAATATTTCCCTCTCCCCACGTCCCCGCGAGGATCGCGGGATCTTCGACAATGGGGAGAGGGAGGGGGTGAGGGGTCCAGCTAAAAAGCATATAAGTTATTGTCTTTATTGTAACCCCTCATCCTCCACCTTCTCCCCTTATTAAGGGGAGAAGGGATATTGGGTGCCAACATGTAATTGCGACACAGTCTCCTAGGGGAGAGTAATAGTACGGACTTGTTTTCGACGTAAATCATCTCCCTTTGTCGATTATGTCCAGTCCGGCATCGGCCATATCGACGGCCTGCATCATCCCCATCGCCTTATTAACGGTCTCCTGATACTCTGCCTCAGGGTCGGAATCGGCCACGATACCGGCGCCTGCCTGGATGTAGATACTGCCATCATGGATGACCATGGTTCGAATGGTGATGCAGAAATCCATGTTTCCCGTGTAGCTGAAGTATCCGACTGCCCCTCCATAAGGCCCGCGTCGCGCGGGCTCCAGCTCATCGATGATCTCCATCGCCCTGATCTTCGGCGCGCCGCTGAGGGTGCCTGCCGGGAAGGTGGCCCGCAAGACGTCGAAGGCGTCTTTGCCGGGGAGCAACTGTGCCTGGACATGGGAGACGAGGTGCATGACGTGGGAGTAACGCTCCACCACCATGTATTGACTCACCTGGACGCTGCCGATCTGGGCGATCCTGCCGAGATCATTTCTCCCCAAATCGACGAGCATGACATGCTCGGCCCGCTCCTTGGGGTCCTGCAGGAGCTCGTCGGAGAGGTGTCTGTCTTCCTGCTCGTTCTTTCCTCTCCGCCTCGTGCCGGCAATGGGGCGCAACTCGGCGATGCCCTCTTCCAGGCGCACGGTGACTTCGGGGGATGAGCCGATGAGGATGAGACCATCGAGTTTGAGGAAGAAGAGATAAGGTGACGGATTGATGTATCGCAAGGCGCGGTAGAGATCGATGGGATCGGTGCGATGTTCCCTTTGAAATCGCTGCGAGAGGACGACCTGGATGACATCGCCGGCCACGATATACTCCTTGGCCTGCTTCACCATCGTCTTGAATGCCTCCGGCTGCATATTGGAGCGAGGGGAGGCATCATCCTGCGCAGCATGCGGAAGTTCTCTCCTTTGTGCAGGGGACTTTATAAGCGCGATCATTTTCTCGATCCGCTCGACTGCCTCGTCATACACCGCTTGTAGATCATCTCTCCCCTCGGTACGGGCACAGGCAACCACCTTGATGGTGTGCCGCACATTGTCGAAGATCATCAGGGTATCGGTGATGAGAAAGACCGCATCATCGATCGGCAGGTCTTTGTGGGCCTGCGCAGGGAGCTGCTCAAAATAGCGGACCATGTCGTAGCCGAGGAAACCCACGGCCCCACCGTAAAAACGGGGAAGCCCGGCGATTGGGACAGGACGGTAGCTGTATAAAATATCCTTCAGCAAGCCCAGGGGGTCTCCGCCGTGCTTGCGGCTTTGCATCTCGCCATCCTGCTGGATCAGGACATCCTCGCCCCTGACGGTGAAGAGGCAGTGCGGGTCAAATCCCAGGAAGGTGTAGCGCCCCCACTTTTCCCCTCCTTCCACGCTCTCCAGGAGGAAGCAATGGGTCTTGGCGCGCAGCTTCATGAGGGTCGAGACAGGGGTCTCGGTATCTGCCAGGATCTCCCGGTAGATGGGGATCAGATTACCCTCTTTGGTCAATCGCATAAACTGGTCAAAGGCTGGATAGTGCATCGATCTAGATTCCTCCTATTTTCTAAAATAAAAAGGCCGTGTTTTCATCACGGCCTTTTTATTCGATCCAGAGAAACAAAAAAGCCGTGGAGCCCTCGAGAGGTCCTCCACGGCTTTATCTTTATGGCAAAGGGTCAGCGGTGGGCGAGCCTCTCCTGGATCGACCACCACCAATTATTGCTGCTCTTGATCTTTCCCTTCATATTGTCAGAACCTTCAACGATTTTGAGATCATATACCAGAAATTAAGGGGCATGTCAATGATAAATTTGGACTTGCACCTAGTTTTTACCTCATCTTCTTGGCCTTATCCATGCTCGCTGTTACCGTTCTGAATTGAGCGGGATATCTTCCCAGGGTGTAGACCTTCAAGGCCTCTTCATAGGCCCTGACTGCCTTGGTTATATTCTCCTCCTTGTCCTTGGCCTCTGCCAGGGCGCTGTAGACATTGCCGAGGTTGTTCTGGGTGGCGGCATAATCAAGGGGATATTCACTCAGGGTGTAGACCTTCAAGGCCTCCTTAACAGCCTGAACGGCCTTTGAGAGGGTACCCCCCTTGTCTTTGACCTGGGCCAGCGCCCGGTAGGTATTGCCGAGGTTGTTCTGGGTGGTGGCGTAGCCAAGGGGGTATCTCTCAATGGTCCTGATTTTCAGGGCCTCCTGAAAGGCCTTGATGGCCTTGTTCAGATTCTGCTCCTTATCCATGACCTCGGAGAGGGTAGCGTAGGCAGCGCCCCGGTTGTTCTGGGTGGTGGCATAGCCAACAGGGTACTTGTCACGCGCGTATATCTTCAGGGCCTTATCAAAGGCCTCAAAGGCCTTGACCAGGTTTTCCTTCTTGTCCTTAACCTCGGAAAGGGCCCGGTAGGTATTGCCGAGGTTGTTCTGGGTGGTGGCATAGTCGGTAGGGTATTTCTCCTCAGTCCTGATCTTGAGGGCCTCTTGAAAGGCGCTGATGGCCTTAAGGAAGTTGGCCTCCGTATTCTTGACGAGGGCCAACTTATAGTAGCAGACGCCCTCGCTATTTCGCACATTGGCATAGAGCGTCGGGTCCTTTTTTGCCGACACCTGGCTGGTGACATCGGTGTATATCGCCAGCGCTTCTTCGGCCATATTCCTTTCCAGCAGCCTGTCGGCGTTGTTGAGGGAGGTCATGGCTATGGCCCGGTAGATCTCCAGCTCCCTGTGCCCATAGAAATAATAGAGGCAGGCACCTACCACAAAGGCTCCGATAAGGCCGCCTACGATCCCAATAAACCACGGACTATTTTTACCCCATTTCCGTGCACCCGATTTCTTTTTCTTTTTAGGACGCGTTGGCATTGAACCCTCCTAAAGCATCAAAAGATTCTTTGTTTCGCAAATACTATCATCGCCGACCATCGCCGGTCAATGAAAATGCCCTTTGGCGAGCTTTGTGCGAGGCTCGCTCCGAAAAAATGCAAGAAACGTGCTCAGATACCCAATTTGTAACTACTTAATATTAAATATTTTTTCTTTGCCTGTTCTTGGAATACAGCAGCGAGTGACAATTATTGTCACTATTTCCTCTTGGAGTTGATCCCTTATCCTCGCCAGAGGTTTTTTTTCTCCATTAAGGCGGTAAATTGCCCTGCATCCCGTTCTTTGGTGAGGGTTGCTAAGTCAGACAAGATCCTGCCGTAGAGTTCCATGACCCGGCTGATGTGCGGGCTCATGGCGATGATCTCGGCGTAGAGTCTCGGGTTGTTGGTGAATATCTCCTTAATAATATCGAGCTTCGTATGAAAGATGGGCGTGGCATACTTGCGTAACTCCGCAAGATCAACCCCCCATTCGCTCAAGACCATCCCCATGGTTATCGAGTTCAGATGATTCAAGACCTGAACCAGGGCCATCATCTCATCGTGGTGCTCCGGGGTCGTCTCGATGAGGATCGCACCATGTTTCGTGAAGATAGCTTTTACCCAGTCGAGCCAGCGCTTACCCCTCGCGGGACAAATGCAGATGGTATATCCGCTTATAGAAGCAACACCGGGACCGAAGAGGGGATGGAGGCCGATTACCTCTGCAGGAGATGACCGCAGCATGGCCTTGAGGCTCCATTTTCAGGGAGGTGAGATCCATCAAGAGTGCATCCTTTTTCATGAGCGGCCCGAGCTGCTCGATGATCTCCACGGTAATGCTAATAGGGACACTGACGATAACTACCTGACAGGCATCGGCCAGCACGGTGATGTCAGGCCCCCGCGTTCTCCCTGAGACGTGTACGCGGTATTCCTCTTGACGAAAGAGATCGGCAAATATGCTTCCCATGCCGCCGGTGCCGCCGATGATCCCGATCTCGATATCCTGCATCTTGCGATTAGCCATTGCCCACCTGTGCTTGCTGCCGCAAGAGATGGTCTGCCAGGCAGATGGCGACCATGGCCTCGCACACGGCGATGATGCGGGGGATGACCGATACATCGTGTCTGCCGCGAATCGAGATGGTTGCCGGTTTGCCCAAGCGATCGATGGTTTGTTGAGTCTTTTCAATGGAGGGGATGGGTTTGCACGCCACCCTGATGGTGATCTCGTCGCCGTTGGTGATGCCGGCGAGGATGCCGCCGGCATGATTTGTGGCAAAGCCCTCCGGGGTGATGGGGTCATTGCTTTCCGAACCCGTCATCCTGGCTGCCTGGAAGCCCGCGCCGATCTCCACCCCCTTCACCGTGCCGATGCTCATGAGTGCCTTGGCGAGATCGGCGTCGATTTTATCGAAGACCGGCTCCCCGAGGCCCGGCGGGCAGCCCTTGACCAGGATTGCCACGATGCCGCCGAGGGATTCTCCCTCTTTACGCGCCTGCGCTAACCGCTTTTCCATCTGATCAGCTGCTTTTTGATCGGGACAGGAGAGGCTGTTTTTGCCGATCTCGGTGAGGGAGATCGCTTGGACAGCGATACCCCCTAGTTCTTGGGTATAGGCGAGGACCTCGATGCCTGAGCGCGCAATTACCTTCTTGGCAATGGCGCCGGCTGCCACCCTGGCCACGGTCTCCCTGCCGGCCGCCCGGCCGCCCCCCCGGTGATCGCGGATCCCGTATTTCTTCTCATAGGTAAGATCACCGTGGCCGGGCCTGAATATGTTTCTGAGTTCTTCATAGGCGGCGCTGTCGCAATCCTTGTTCCGGATGAGGAGCGAGATGGGGGTCCCGGTGGTCTTGCCCTCAAAGGTGCCGGAGAGGATCTCCACCAGATCCACCTCCTGCCTGGGTGAGGTTGAACTGCCCTTGCCTGGCCTTCTCCTGTCGAGCTCCTCTTGGATGGCCGCCTCCGTCAGGTCGATGTTAGGGGGACACCCATCAACCACCGCACCGAGGGCCTTCCCATGAGATTCGCCCCAGGTGGTGACCCGGAAGAGGACGCCTATGGAGTTACCTGACATAATCTCTCCTTTCGTATTTCCTGTCGCCTTGCGACATCTCCCGTTTTACTCCCCAACCTTTAGATTCTTAATGACGGGATGCCGCAGAGCGGCAGGGACCCCGTTGTCCGCAAAAATCATATTGAGGTGCGGGGCCGTCTTCCATATTTCGTATCAAAGCATCCCACCCCCTTTTGTATAGACATCTTAATGATGGGATGTCTCAGTGAGACAGAGCGGGATTGCAGATAGACTATGAAATACTAGGTCGCGCGCGACCTCTCCTGATCAAACGTTCGCAGGCCGGGCGCGCCCAAGATCTCATCAACGATGGCTTCGATCCCTTTCCCCGACGTGTCGATAGTGCGATCAGCCATCTCCTGGTAAAAGGGCCTCCTGGCTTCTAGGATTGTCGCTGTCTCCTGTTCCACGCCGTCGCTGGAGAGCGGCGGCCTCTGGAGATTGCTGGCCCTGTCGTTGCGCATCCTGTCGATGATAGTCTTGACATTGGCCGTGAGCCAAACACAGAACCCTTTCTCCTTGAGGGCCTTTCTATTCGCGGCATCCATGACGGCGCCGCCTCCTGCCGCGATCACGGCATCTGCCGACGAGGATAGTTTTTTGATGATCGCTCGTTCCCGCTGCCGGAAGGCATCCCACCCCTCTTGATCAACCAGCTCCCTGATGGTCTTGCCTGCCTCGCCCTGGATAAGCTCGTCTGTGTCAAAGAAGGGTATGCCCAAACGCTCGGCCAGCCGCTTCCCTACCGAAGTCTTGCCTGTACAACGGTATCCGATTAAGACGATCCGCATCAGCCGTACAGCCTTTTCAATGCTTCCCAGAAGCCCGGGAAGGACTTGTCCACGCAGCCTTCGTCTTGGATCTTGATGCCGGGGATGGCCAGCCCCAGGATAGCAAAGCTCATGGCAATGCGGTGGTCATTGTACGTCTCAATCTCTGCGCCGTGGGGGGCATCCCCATCGATCACGAGGCCGTCCTCGGTTTCATCTGCCTTTACCCCTGTCTTGCTCAGCTCCGTTGCCAGGGCAGCCAACCGGTTGCTTTCTTTTAGACGCAGGTGGGCGCAATTGGTGATGACGGTCCTGCCGGGCCGCATGGCGGCAAGCACGGCAAGGGTAGGGACCATATCAGGCATCCCCACCATATCAAAGGTGTATTCACCCGAGGTCAATTCACCCCCCTTTACCTCGACCCAATCCTCTCCCCTGATCACGGTGCAGCCGAGCCTTTCCATGATGGCGAGGATCCCGATATCCCCCTGCAGGGTACGGGGATTGATATGCCGGACGCGGATCCTTCCTTTGCATAGGGCCGCTGCCAGAAAGAAATAGGAGGCGCTGGAGCAATCCCCTTCAATACAATAGCGGCTCCCCCTATAGCGTTGGCCGCTTTGCACCACGTAACGATGGGGGGGATATTGGTTTACCTCCACGCCGAATTGCTTCATCGCGTCTCTGGTCACCTCCACATAGGGGAGCGAGGGGATCTTCCCCTGAAGCTCGATCACGGTATCGCTGCCGGCATAGGGGGCCGAGATCAGCAAGGCGGAGATGTATTGGCTGCTCTCGATATCCGTCAAGGTGATTGTGCCGCCTTTGAGGCCATGGGCCTGGATGACGACAGGGGGATAGCCGTTTCCGTGCTTGGTTTGGGCGTTCGCCCCCATGCTGGTCAGGGCATCGAGCAGGGGTTTGATAGGCCGCTGCAGGAGTCGCGGGCTGCCAGTGAGGGTAAAAAGGCCCTCCCCCAGGGCAACCATGGCAGTAAGGAGCCTCATGGCAGTCCCGTTGTTGCCCAGGTAGATCTCCCCCCCGGGGTTTCGGGGATGGCCGCTCAGGCCGGTGACGCAGATATCTTCCTTGTCAATCCTGATCTCCGCGCCGAGTGATTGCAGGGCCCCCATCACATATCCGGTATCCTCGGCAATGAGGGGGTTTTGTAAGTGCGATTGCCCTTCTGCCAGGGCAGCGATGATCAAGGCCCGCTGGGTGTAGCTCTTGGACCCGGGCACGCTGACGGTCGCGTTGAGATCTTTGAGGGGTCTAATGTCCATGGTCTTCTTTGAGCTTGGCGAGGACGACCTCGCGCATAATCTCGACAGGCGGTTCCTTCCCCGTCCATATCCTGATCTGCTCTGCCCCCTGGTGAACGAACATCCCGAGCCCGTTGATGGCGGTGGATCCCGCCTCTTCAGCTTCCTTCAACAATTGCGTCTTGAGGGGGTTGTAGATGCAGTCCATCACCCACCGAAACCTGCCGACGATCTCCCTGGCAAGGGGTGATCTCTCCCGATCGGGCGCCATCCCCACGGGGGTGGTATTGATGAGGCAGTCCGCTTTGATGCCCTTGATCTGCGCAAGGGGATAGAAAGGCACGCCGAACTCCTTTGCCAACTTTTCACCTCGTTCAGGGGTCCGGTTGACGATCACGGGGGTACCGCCTCGCTGCCGGATGCCGAAGACAGCTGCCCTGGCTGTCCCCCCTGCTCCCAGGATGGCGAAGCTCTTTTTTTTGATCTCCAGCGATTCTTCCAAATCGCGGACCATGCCGATCCAGTCGGTATTGTAGCCCTTGAGCCTGCCCGTGTGCTCATGCCAGATCGTATTGACGGCCCCTATCGCTTGCGCGCTCGCCTCGACCTCATCCAGATAGGGGATCACCGCCGTCTTGAAGGGGATGGTAACGCTGACACCCCGCAGAGGGAGCTTCTTGATCTTCTCTATTGCTTCTTCCAGGTCTTCTACACGGCAAGCGCAATACGTGGCATCGATCCCCATCTTTTGCAAGGCAGCATTGTGCATGAGGGGAGAGAGGCTGTGCGCAACGGGATTGCCAAAGAGGGCAAAGACGGCCGGAGCGGCGTTTCTCATAAGGGCCTCAGCGCTCCTCAGTATCGGCGGCATGCAGGATCTTTAGGATCTCTCGCGTCTCCCCTATGGTTAATTGTCCTGGTGCCGATTCCGTCCCTTTGTCCAAGGCGGCATAGCTCAGGTAGGAGCCCAGGAGCGGCGCCATAACCCGGCTGATCCTCCCCTTGTCTCCCATGCAGAAGGCGATGATTGCCTGGCCCTTTTTCCGTGCGTAGGGGATGAGGCCGAGCACCTGCAGGTTGTCCTCCATCGCCCGAGCATAGGTGCAGATCTTGACAATGTGAGCCCCCATCTTGCTGCATGCGTTGAGTCTCTTTTGCAAGGCCCCTGCGGCAGGGGTTTTCTTAAGATCGTGAAAGGAGATGATCAATTTTGTGCGGCTGCCGTGCTTCTTAATCTCAGCCTTGAGCTCCCTGAGCAAAGGCTTTGCGGTTCGGGCCTCGATGTCCACGAAATCAGCCCCCAGCGCCACGGCCTCCTTTAAGAGTGCGATCCTTTCGTGCTCGCTGCCGCGAAAGCCGCCCCCTTCGTCCTTGCGTCTGTTGGTGACCAAGATCTTGGTCCCGGGCCGCTTGCCATGCATCAGTTGCTCCAGGTCGCAGTCCTTGATCTGATCGATCCTCAGCTCCAGGCAATCGGCAAGGGGATACGCCTGCCCCATCTGCGCCACGGCAGCCTCTTTGGTCGAGGCGCAAATGGGGATACAGAGCACTACGGCTCCTCTCCCCGGGGATAGGAGCCGAGGATCTTGAAGAGGGTGGTTGTTCCCTGTAGTTCTGTGAGGCACTTTTTGATCTTTTTTTCATCCCGGTAGCCGGCAAGATCCACAAAGAAGAGATATTTCCAGAGTTTGTCCCGCATAGGGTACGATTCGATGCGCGTGAGATTGATCTTATCCCTGGCAAAGGCCCCCAGCGCCTGATGCAGGGCGCCGGGCACATGCTGCGTTGCGAAGAGCACGGAGGTCTTATCGTTTCCCGTTGCCGCGCCTTGCCCCCTGCCGATGACGAAAAACCTCGTAGTGTTCAAGGGGCTGTCTTCGATCCCCTCGGCGATGATCTTGAGCCCATAGGTGGTTGCTGCCAGGTAGCTGGTGACGGCTGCGGCCTTACGATCCTTTAAGACGTGCTTGGCTGCGGCTACGGTGCTGTCCACCTCGATGAGGCGGCTGTGGGGGAAGTTTCTCCCCAGCCAGCCCTGGCACTGGGCAAAGGCCTGGGGATGGGAATAGATCCGCTTAATCGCGGCCTTATGCGTGCCGAGAGAGATCGGACAG
>Ga0256868_10000112_pt1 | contig 47600 bp, 37 predicted proteins | sample RVTome_13_FD_187341 | JGI IMG/M metagenome (GOLD analysis project Ga0256868, IMG submission 187341) | Soil microbial communities from uranium-contaminated site in the Upper Colorado River Basin, Wyoming, United States - RVT92D227 HiSeq ...
ACAGAGCATAGGCAACCTCCTTGAGAGTTTATGATTCCAAGTTCCAAAAAACACTCTCTCTTGGGTGTTGCCTAATCTTTTTTCCTTTAACAAAAGTGTATGATTTGTATTTGGTCTCTACTAAATTGTTACCAAATTTATTTGACTTTTGGAATATTAATAGTTAAATTGACAATACCTGCTTATGGATTCACTCAAACGGAAAACCTTTAAGGGATAAACCAGAAGATAAAACAAAAGATAATCCGGAGGTAAAAATATGGTAGACATTCATATTGCCAGTAATGCCAACGTGGCAAAGATCACCCTGCACTCGGTTCCGGACAAACCGGGAATCGCAGCGGAGATATTTGGAAGGTTGGGAAAAGAAGGTTTCAACATCGAGTTGGTGATTTCCGGAATAAGCTATAAGGGGAAAGAGGACATATCCTTCGCTGTAGCAGAAAACGAGCTGGGTGCAATCGAAGCGCTCCTGGAGAAGATAAAAAACGAGATCGGAGCAGAGAGAATCTCCAGCGCTACCAATGTTGCTCTGGTATCCATAGCCGGTCATCAATTAGCCCAAACTCCCGGCATTGCGGGAAAGATGTTCCATGCCATTTCCAAAGTAGGGATAAACATAGACACCATCTCCACCTCCATGTCCTCCGTCACCTGCATGATCGCCAGGGATAAAGCCAAGGAGGCAGTCGAAGCCCTGCGCAAGGAATTTCAAGGATGACTATCAGGTTTTGCTGATTCTCCTTGAACCAGTACGGTTATGATTTTCAGCGACAGGGACGTGATTATGCAAAACCGGTTTGGGTGACATACCCTGAATCTCAAAAACGGCATTTAAGAGATAGTGTTTTCGCTTGCTTTTCCGAATATATAATATATATTGTTACTCGACTAGTTTTGACCGACTAGGATAATGGTTGCGAAGAAATCTGTTCATACCACTCGAAATAAGGAGGTTTACCGAAGATTGTCGGCTGCCTTGGGCAACCGATTAAAACCGGATGTGATATTGGCTCCCTACACCACCTTCGGAATAGGTGGAAAGGCTAGTTTCTTTTATAGGGCTGTCAAGCCGGATGAGTTGGTCTATGCTGTCCGAACCGCTCAAAGGCTGAAACTGCGCTTTTTTATCCTGGGTGGTGGAAGCAACGTGCTGGTCAGCGACTCCGGTTTTAAGGGTTTGGTAATCAAAAATGAGTGTCGGGATATTTGGATTGATCGCCATACTGTGACCTGCCAGTCTGGAGCATTATTGGTCCTGGTGGTAAAGAAGGCGCTAAATTCCTCCCTTTCGGGATTGGAATTCGCGGTTGGAATACCCGGAACCATAGGCGGTGCCATAAGGGGAAATGCCGGAGCCTTCGGAAAAGCAGTGGGGGATCTCCTTTTAAAAGCGGTTGTCCTTACCCGGCACGATGAAATCAAAGAAGTGGAAAGAGATTTTTTCCGATTTGGTTATCGGGATAGTGTTTTGAAACAAAATGGTGATATTGTTCTGTCGGTGACTTTCGGATTGGGAAAAAAGAATAAAAGACAGATAGAGAAGCAGATGGAGGAATACCGGAAGAGCAGAAACGCAAATCTTCCCTGGAAAGAACATTCTGCCGGCTGTTTCTTCAAAAACGTAGTCCAGGGAGAAAAAAAGATTTCAGCCGGATATCTATTGGATCAGTTGGGTGTCAAAGGCATGCGAGTGGGAGATGCTCAAGTTTCCGTCAAACACGCTAATTTTTTGGTCAACCAGAAAAAAGCCAGAGCACAAGATGTTAAAAAATTGAGCAGTAAACTAAAAAGGATGGTGCGTAATGAATTTAACATAAACTTGGAGGAAGAAGTCGTATATATAAAGTGAGGTAATCAGCCGAAATAAAGAAAGGAGGTTTTATCGAAGATTATTAAGGATTTATGAGAAAACCCAAAAAGGGTTATCCTGATGTATCGTGTACAGAACAAAAATAAAAATACCGCCAGGAGAATGGTATGTTCATTCGGTTCGGCGGTTTTGTTTTTTCTCTGTTCCGTCCTGCTTGAATCGCTTTGCTGCTCATCGGTTCTAGCCGTAAGGCTCGAGATCCCCTTGGAAGAGAAAAACCGTAACTTGGTCTGCTTCGGCGAGTTGAATCCCCCGACAGGGCTTTCCATCTGCTCCGATTCAATCCCGTTATTGAGAAATACTTTAACCTGTACCCGGACGGTACAGGTGGATTACGAACACCAATTTGTCTGCATAAACCAAAAGGTGGGCAATTATCAATTACGAAAACCTCTCTTTATTACTTTACCCACATTTACGCTGGTTACCAATCAACTCCAGACCAATCTGGCATGGAGAGATAATTTAAGCTCACATTTCATGACCAGCGCAGGACAATCCAAAAGTCTTTTTCAATGGGAAATTCCCGTAAAGTTTCCCAAGGTGGTCTCCCGAATCATCGGGGAGGGAGGTCCGGGGCTAAAGGTTTCCGGTTACAGGAGAATCAGCTTTTCTGGAAGGAGCACCTGGGAAGAGGGTCTGGTGAACACCGCCACCTCCAGGCAATCCAAATTCCCCTCGCTGAACATGGAGCAGCAATCCGCCTTCAGCATAACCGGAACCATCGGAAGCAAGATATCGGTGAAGGTGGACCAGAATAGTCAGAGGACCTCGGATCTGGCAAACACTCTCCAGCTGAGATACCAGGGGGAGCAGGATGAGATCATCCAGACGGTGGAGGCAGGGAATACCAACCTGTCGGTCGGTAGCGGCACTGTGGGATACGGGGAGAACAAACAGGGGCTTTTCGGGATAAAAACCACCGCTAAGATAGCGGGATGGAATTTGACCATGATCACCAGCCAGGACAAAGGCTCCGCCGAGAAGGCAGAGTTCAAGGCCGGAGCGGAGACCAAGGCGGACGTAATTCGTGATTATGCATACCTGGAGAGGACTTTCTATGATCTGGGATATGTCGGGGATTTCTCTGCCGGTGATTCCATCGTCGAAATCAAGCTGTTCAAAAGCAATACCTCCATCAACAGCAACACCGCCCAAAATCCAGCACCTTTCGGCATAGCCTACGTGAAACCCCAGGATACCTTGACCGCCTATCCCGAAGGCACCTTCGAAAGGCGCTTCCAGGAGATCAACACTGACGATTATTTCGTACAACGGGAGCAATATTGGATTCAGTTCTTCCGCACTCCGGATAGAAACGACATATTGGCCACTTATTACATTGTTCGGCATTCCAATCCCTTCTCCTATGATACAGTGGGATTCGTCCGGGATTCCTGCACCAGTGCCGAAGGTGAGATCTGCATGCATCTCAAACTGCTCAAGCCGGATACTCCCAAGCCCACCGATTATACCTGGGAATACGAATGGAAGAACGTTTATTTTCTTAACTCCAAATACATCGAGCGCGATGGTTTCCACTTGGACATATATAAGGGAAACCCCAATGCGGAAAACGTAACCGTAGACAAAAACTACCAGGATAGCACCTTGTACTTGCGAGTATTCGGCCTGGATAAACTAGACTTAAACGCCGCCCCCAATCCGGATGGAATCGTGGACTACCGGCAGATAGATTTCGGCTTGGGGTATCTGATTTTTCCCAACCGGCATCCCTTCGCCCCCGCTCCCAAAAGCAGTGAATCTTACACCGGAAACCCCGCAGATTCCTTAAAGGAGAGGGTGGAAAGCATCTACTCCTCGAACCAGCTCCAAGATAAGGTTGAGGAGAGTAAATACTATATCTACGTTCAATCAGCCTCTCGGAAAACCCAGTATTCATTGGGGCATGCACCCATCATAGAAGGATCGGACGTGGTGACCTTGAACGGGACCATCCTCAAGAGAGATCAGGATTACACAATAGTATACGAAACCGGCGACATCACCTTTCTTAATCCCGATGCCTTGAGCCCTACCGCCAATCTGAGCGTGGATTATGATTATGCTCCTCTCCTCTCCATCGAGAAAAAAAGCATGTTTGGGATGATGGCGGAATACAGTGTGGGAACCAATTTCAAATTCGGCACCGTGGGGATCTACAAGAGCGACAAGACCAGCGAGAACCGACCCCGGGTGGGACAGGAACCGAGCCGCAACTTCATCTGGGGAAGCAATCTCACTTTCAACACTTCTCCTCCCATCATAACCCGGATGTTGAATGTGATACCCTGGGTGAAGACCGAGGCTCAATCCAGGTTGGATTTTCGGGGGGATGTGGCGCAAAGCATCCCCAATCCCAACACCTCTAACCAAGCCTTTATTGACGATTTCGAGGGGTCTTTGGAATATACGGATTTAAGTATCCGTCGGAGTATGTGGACCCTCTCCAGTCCTCCGCAGGAGAAAAAAGGTTCTCAAAGATGCAAGATGTGGTGGTATAATCCGTATTACCAGGTGCTTATCAAAGACATCTGGCCCAACAAAGAGGCGGAAAGAAATGCCGAGAGAACTAATGTCCTGGAGCTGAAATTCTTCCCCCGGGAGCCACAGCAACCCTCCAATTCTGACTTCGACTCCGTCGGGGCGGAAAACAACTGGAACGGGATCATGCGCCCGCTTTATCCCGGGGCTTACGATCAGACCCGGACCAAATTCCTGGAGATTTGGGTATCGGGGAACAAAGGGATTCTGCATGTGGACTTGGGAGAGATATCGGAGGATTTGAACGAAGACAAGATTTTAAACACGGAAGACAAACCCAGGAATGGTCAGCGGGATGGTATCTTAGATGACGACGAGGATCTGGGACTGGATACCCTAAACGACGATCAGGAGCATGAGTACTACCCTAACCTGGAGGATCCTTCCGGGGACAACTGGAAATATGACGATGACCATCCAGAAGATTACTCTCAAATAAACGGCACTCAAGGAAACCGGGAAGATCCGGATAGAGGGAGACGTCCCGATACCGAGGACATTAATTCCAACAGTACCCTGGACCTGACCAATAGTTATTTCGAATACGACATAGATTTAAGCCAGAACAAATTTCTGGGTGACTTGACCGATACCGCCGGCTGGAGACTATACCGGATACCCTTAAAGGATCCAGCCAATTACCGCACGGTGGGCTCACCGGATTGGACCGATGTCCGGTTTGCTCGAATATGGGTAAGTCATAACGAAAACACCGCTATCGATATCGCTTCCATCCAGTTGGTGGGAAACCGCTGGCAGAATCAGGGCGTCTCCAGTATCACCAGCCGGCAAACTCCGCTTCCCCTGGGGACTAATCCGCAGGAGGACTTTGAGGTATATGTGGTCAACACCCACGAGAATCCGGGTTACCAACCTCCGCCCAAAGTTGCCGGAACGCTTAATCGGCAAACCGGCGTGCGGGAAAAGGAGCAGTCGCTGGTACTGAATTACCATCAGTTGAAACCTTATCATCAAGGTTCCGCCTACCGGGTTCTGCTATATCAACCGGAGGATTACACCGGCTATCGATATCTGAAAATGTATATTCATGGCTCGGACAATCCTGAAAACATCCGATTCTTCTTAAAGTTGGGAGTGGATTCCTCCAATTACTATGAATACCACACAACCCTGTATCCCGGGTGGGATGAGCGGAATGAGGTGAATATAGATTTCGATCAGATAACGGCTCTCAAGGCATACGCCCGGAACAACCGCCCTTCCAACTCCGCTGCAGCCATAGATACCACCGTCGGACCGTACCGGGTTAAGGGAAATCCCACTTTAACTCAGGTTCGATGGTTCTCCATGGGAGTGGTGAACATCGATACCACCTACTTCCAGCCGGTGTCGGGTGAGGTATGGGTGGATGAGATGCGGGTGACGGATGCGAGAAAAGAAAAGGGGATAGCCGGTAGCATGTCCCTAGTTGCTACATTGGCGGATCTGGGAAATCTCAGCTTTTCGTACAAACAACAGGATAGTCAATATCGCAGCCTGACTGCAAAAAAGGGGTCGGGTATCTCTCATTTGGATTACCAGATGAGTCTTTCCGGACTTCAGCTTCACCGGTTCATCCCCGTGTCATTGGGCTATATGCTTCCCGTCTCCTTCAGTTATTCCCGAAGCTTGGACCTCCCCAAATGGGAAAGCGGTTCGGACATAATTCTTCCCAGGGAGCTTAGGGATAGGGAAAAAAGAGAGAGTGTGACCAAAAGCATCGGGTTTTCTCCGACCTTTAATTACTCCACCCAAAATTGGCTTTTGGGATTGACCCTCAAACGAATGACCCATAGTATCACTTACAGCACCACCCGGAGCACCAGTTTATTGACCCCGGTTCAGAATAACAATTCCACCAGTATCAACGGAGGGTATACTTTTCCCTTCGGAAAGCGCCGGGAGTTTAAGCCTTTTGGATGGTTAAAAGGTTCGCTTATCCCCAAGAGCTTCACCCAGATGGGCTTTTCACTGTTCCCCGACAATATCGGAGCTGGCGGGAACTTCAGTGAAACCCGCACTCATTCGGAGAACAACGTGGGGACCATAACCGATGTTCATATGAAAACTTTCAGCGGGAATATAAACGCAGCGGCCAGTTTCATCAAAAGCATCCCTTTAACTTACAGCATGTCTACTTCCAGGGACTTGATTGATCCCAATACCATAAAATACTCTTTAATTCCCAAAAATGCCAAACTGGGTGTGGAGACCAGATACACTGAGACCTTCTCCGCCAAATATGCTCCCTCTTGGCTGGCTTTCTTGAACGCCAATTTCAGCTACAACTCCGGATACAATGAAAATTCAGACCACTTGGATAATCGTAACACGGGAAATACCAGAAACATCACCAACGATAACAGCCGGGTGGCGGGCATTACCCTGGATTGGATTAAATTACTGGGTGCTGCCAAAAAAGATGAGAAGAAGTCTCTTTTGAATCCTTTTACCCTGTTGAGAATGCTCACCCGAAGAATAGATCCGGTCAACGTAAGTTATCGCAGGAACCAGTCCTTCGCCAAAAGTGGACTTCTGGGGCGTCCCCACTGGAGCTACCGGTTGGGTTTCACCGATAATCCCAAGGTCGGAACCTCGGGTCTTTCCCAGTCCACGGATCGGGTTCAAATAGCAGATGCATACAGCGCCAAAAGCGGGATCTCTCTTTTAGCCACCCACATCAGCGCGAATTTCTCCAAAAACGTAAACCGAACTATAGCCACCGAAGCAACCAAAAGCATCAGCACCCGGTTCCCGGATTTCGGATTCAGCTTTAACCGGTTGGGTAACTTCAAGCTCTTCAAAAGATTTTTCACCGCCGTCTCCTACAATTTCGGTTATTTCAAGCAGGTGGAGGAAAGCGGAAATGAAAGAACCGGAGAAACCGTCAGCCGGGCAACCTCAAAAAGTTTCTCCCCTTTGGCTTCATTCTCCTTGGACTGGAAAAAGGGCATCCGCACTTCCATCAAGTATACCAAGGATACCAAAAAGATCGAAAACTTGAGGATAGTGGGGGGGAATCAATCGATCAGCATTGATTATAATAACTCCATCACCATCAACAACAGCTATACCTTCAGTGCCCCTCATGGTATTAAGCTCCCCTTCTTGAGAAAGATCAAGTTCAACAGCAATCTGACCCTGACGTTCAACATCGTCCAGAGTTCCAAAAAGATCAGAAGCTCGGTGGGTGGAAACCCGTACAACGTCACTGCCGACAACAGCCGCTTCGCTCTCAGCGCTTCCGCGGGTTATAGTTTTTCCACTCAGGTGACGGGGGGAATGAATATCAACTGGGCGGATACCGATGATAAGAAGACCAAGAGAAAAACGCACACCCGGGAGCTGGGGATTTTCATGCAGATAAGTTTTTAAAATTTCTGACGTCGAGTATTGATTTATTTGAGTTTCTAAATTGGGGACCAGCCATCCTATAATGTGATTTCGTGTCAAAACAACTATAAAATCAAAGCCTGACTCAGACACCCCGTCAAGTTGTTTCCACTGATCAACACGGATGATTTCCGGTTATGAAAATTCACCTTGATTTTCAGATTGCCACCGGGTAAATTCATTTGAGAAGATACAGAAATTTATGTAATATTATGCTTATGTCTCTGGGTGCCCAAAAAAGGATAGTCCTTTGTCTCGTTTTGTTATTCGTGCTGCTTAGCAGTTGTTCTTCATCTTCCGTGCCAAGGTTCGATGCCCCAAGGGCTTTCATCTCGATTAAAGAACAATGCCAAATCGGTCCCCGCTACCCCGGTTCGACCGGGCACGAGAAGGTTCGTAAATATCTGCTTGACCGGTTATCTGAGTGTACTCCCCTGGTCAAGTCGCAGGAATTTACCTATCTGGACCAAGAACAGAAACTTACTTTGCAGCTGACCAATATCATCGCATCATTTTATCCCGAGAAAAAGGAAAGGATACTGCTCTGTGCTCATTGGGATACCCGTCCTTTTGCCGACCATGATCCGGACAGCTCGTTGAGGTCGCAGCCTATCCTGGGGGCAAATGATGGTGCTTCGGGGGTTGCTATTCTGCTCGAAGTTGCTCGAATCGTCTCGGAGAAAGAGCCCCAATGGGGGGTGGATCTGATCTTCTTCGATGGCGAGGATTGGGGACCGGAAAGCGAGCTGGACAAATTCTGTCTGGGATCGAAATACTTTGCGAAAAATAAGGGAAACTATCAACCCGATTTAGGCATTCTTTTCGACATGGTAGCAGACAAAGATCTTCAGCTTTACAAAGAAGCCTTTTCCTGTACCTATGCACCCGCAGCGGTAGATCTGATCTGGGCCAAAGCCCACAGTTTGGGATTCTCCTGCTTCAACGATACGATTATGCATTTTATCTACGACGATCATCTTCCCTTGCTGGAAGCCGGAATTCCCTGCATCAACTTGATCGATTATGATTATCCCTGGTATCACACCACCTCCGATACGCCGGATAAATGCAGCCCCAACAGCCTGCAGATAATGGGTGATTTACTGATGGACGTATTGTACCATCGATTTGAACTTCCCAAGATATCTAAGCCTTAATCTCAAATTGAGTCAAAGCACATGTCATTCCTCAGCTTCACCCCTCAGGAAACTAAAGCGTTGATCTTTCTGCTCTTGGCGTTACTGATTGGCAGCGGGATAACCCTGTACAAGAGAAGTCACTTGCAATTTGCTCCTGAATTGATTATAGAGAAAAATGATTTGACGGACGATGGCGGACAAAAGGCAGAAAACCCGTTAAATCCACCTCCGGCTCGAACAAAAATAAACGTAAATCAGGCATCTGCATCAGAGCTGGAGCGCGTTCCCGGCTTGGGTCCCAAACTGAGCCGGCGCATTGTGGAATACCGCGAAGCCAACGGAACTTTCCAAAAACTGGAGGATCTGATAAAGGTTCAGGGGATTGGTCCGAAGAGCTTAGAAAAGATTAAGGATTATTTAATGGTAGAATAAAAAAATAGGATCGAAAATATTGCGGGTAACCTCGGGTGAACACAAAGGCAGGCGATTAAGTGCCGGCAGGAAAATGAAGATAAGGCCGACGTCCGACCGGGTGAAGGAGTCGATTTTCGACACGTTAAGAGGTGAGATCGAGGGGAAAAGAGTCTTGGATCTTTTTGCCGGTGCAGGTAGCTTAGGCATCGAGGCGCTGTCGCAGGGGGCTTTATCCGTCACCTTCGTCGATACCTCTTCCCAAAGCATAAATATTCTGAAGAGGAATCTGGAAAATCTAAGACTTACGGATCGAGCGTCGATACTCCGCCTGGATGGGTTGAAAGCCCTGAATAAGCTTGATTCCGGTTACCAGATAATATTCGCCGACCCCCCTTATCTAAAAGGCTTTGCTCAAAAGATAGTAGACATAGCAGCGATTTCGGGAGTGCTGGAAACAGGCGGTATTCTGATTCTGGAACGTCACAAAAAGGAAAATCTTATCTTCCCTGAAGAAAAACTGATTTTACTCAAGGAAAGAAAGTTCGGAGATACCTTGATCTCTTTTTTCCTTAAGAGAAGCCAATAGGTTTTTTCCCTCTCCCCTCCGGGGAGATGCGTATGCATGCTTCGCACAGTCAGGGTGAGGAGTAAGAATAGAAAAGAAAAATATGTACACAAAGGAGATTGTATGAAAATTGCTATATATCCGGGCAGTTTCGATCCCATTACCAACGGTCATCTGGATCTGATACACCGCGGGCTAATGCTTTTTGATCAGATGATCATTGCCATCGCCGACAATCCCAACAAAAGTGCTCTGTTTTCCGGCAGGGAGAGACAGGAGATGGTCAAAACCACCACGGCTGATCTGAAGGGAGTGGAGATTTTGCTGTTCAACGGGCTTCTGGCCGATCTCGCAAAAGAGCGCAATGCCAGTGCCATCATTCGGGGAGTCAGAGCGGTTTCGGATTTTGAGTTCGAGTTCCAGATGGCTCTGATGAACAGGAAGTTGGCTCCCCAAACCGAGACGGTGTTTCTGATGCCGTCCGAGAAATATACCTACTTGAGCTCCAACCTGATCAAGGACATTGCCCGTTTCAACGGTGATATTACCAATTTCGTTCCAGAGATAGTGGAGAGAAAATTAAAAGAGAAGTTTGGTTTTCTATAAGCGGATAATTCCCCGTCTACAATTCCCAATGAACCGGTTATTAAATTAGGATATTCTCCGTTTTGATTGCGAATATCCCTGACGATTAAAAGATTCACCCCCTCTGCCTCCTCTCACCTGTAGTAAGCTTGTCGAACCTATCGAGGGAAAGGTAGTATTATGTCCCGTCTCCCCTGTGGGAGATTCGTATGCTCGCTTCGAAGGACTAGGGAGAAGGGGAAATGCAGATGGAATCATCCTTTACTTCTCTTTTAACCACTCTGTTGGAGAAAATCCTTAAACAAAAAAGAGCTTCGAAACTCACAATCATCAAAGCTCTTTGCTTTATGCTTTATGCTATTTGATTTTCCCTCTCAACTCTACACTCTATACTCTATACTCTATTCTATTTGTTTAATTCCTGCCGCAAAAATTCCTCAGCTTTTGGTAAATCCTCCATCTTGACTATGCAGGAGATCGAATTGGTCGAGCTGCACACCGCATCCACGTTGACATTGGCATTGGAGAGAACAGAGAATACCTTGGCGCCTATCCCCGGGGTTTTGTTCATGCCCGAGTGGGTAACGGAGAGAATCGCCACGTTTTGATCCACCAACAGGTCTTTGGCTTCTATCTCCTCTTTTATCTTATTCAGCTTAAGTATGGCGGGATTTAGCTGGTTTTTATTCACCACCAGGATTATATCCTGCTCGTTTTCTGTTCCGGTGGTACATGAAATCAGTTCTACGTTGATGTCGTACGACCACAAAGCCCCGAAAACCTGCGCGCCGATGCCGGGTCGGTCCGGTGCCGCTTTCAAAGTGATCTTGGCTACGTCCTTTTTGCTGGTGATACCAAAGTCTGGCATAGAGATTCTCCTTCCCATCAGGTCATGTAATAAACCGTATGCTTACTAAACACAAACTAAGCTATTTTGGGATAAAGTCAATAAGTTTTTGGTATTCCAATGCGAAAGCGAGGATTATTTATGAAATGTGTACTTTGAGAAGAATTTCTGGAAAATGTGCAATCGGAGTAACAGGTAGACAGCCATCTGTGCTAGAATTCGATTCTAAACTTCATTGGTATTTACACCCGCTCTGCGGCGCCGGACCGTTTTTATAGAGATAATTTATCAGATAAACCACATCCGCTATATCTACTATTCCATCGCAGTTGGCATCTGCGGCTTCCATCGAGTTAGGAGCAGGGCCATTTCTATACAGATGATTTATCAGATATACTATATCACTGGCGTCTATAACCCCATCCAAATTGGCGTCCCCTCTTTGAACTTGACGGATTTGCACAACAGAATAGGGGAAGCTGTGTTGTGGAACCCAGCTGGTTGCATCCTTTCTTAAAAAATCAAGATGTAGCCATCCCCATACATCAATCGTATCAAATGTAATAGTCATAGTGTCTTGTATCTGGAAAGTAAAGGTTGCCAGTAAGGTCTTACTTCCTTCCCCCCATGCCTGGTCTTGACCATCAGTGCTTCCACAACAAATCGCCTGAAGTGAAAACCAATCGGGGTTGACGCTACTGGACGGATTAAAAGCGGTGCAGCTCCATCCCCTTCCGTTATTTTCATACATATCCATTATGCGATTCCTTTTTCCTCCAAAATGACGAAAGATATTGTTGGTTGTGTCGCTATAAGGATATACGGTGTTAAGCCGTGTGGTTAAGCTGCAGTAAGCGATTGGATTGGTGTGACTAAACATAATAGGAATCTGAAAAAGAGCAATGGAGTCAACTGGTTGAGGTACGTCATTAGTGACTAAAAGTGAAAAATGGACTTCCCAAGGCGGGGGGCTAAGTTTTATTGGGTCGTGACAGACAAAATAAAGAGTATCGGGGATTCCGCTATCCTGCGCATAAGCAAAACCGGCAAATCCGAAAAACATTAGTCCTGCAATCAAAATGAACATGTCTTTTTTCATTGTACCTCCAGCAGTTCAGGTTTTTAAGGACATTGAGGCAAAGGCCCGTTTTTATAGAGATAATTTATCAGATAAACTACATCCCCAATATTGACTTCACAATCCCCATTTACGTCTCCTGACTCGATGGGCTCTGGTGTTGTGCTATGTTTGAAAAGATAGTTTACCAGAAAAACTACGTCCCCAATGTTTACCTCTCCGTCTTTATTAACATCCCCTGGTTTATAATATGTTATCCGGTATTCCCAGGGACGTTCAAGATAAGGATTTATTCTGTGATAAGTTGAATCCACAAAAAACACATGCAGCTCTGGTCCACCCCCACCAACAGTATCAAATACTGCTTGTCCGGTGTCTTGAACGGAAAAATACAACAGGATTAACGTATCGTCTCCAGGTGGACAAAATGGATGTCCCCAAGGTGTATTAAAAAATATGTCACAATAATCTGGTTGCATGTAGATATATGGGTCGTTTAGATATGGCTGTCTCTCCCCTACGAATTTTCCAGAATCTCCTAATATAGGACCTGCCCATTTTAGCGGAATTGATCCGGTTGCCAAGGATTCATCATTAAAAACAATTACTGGTAATACTGCTTTTCCTTGAAAAGGAGGACCGTTTAAGTCGGTTGTAAGATTTCCCAGCCTGATCGTGTCCCTAACTCCGGGATCATAATATTGGGAAAAGCATTCGCTTCGAGGTAGAAAGAAAAGAAGGAAAAAACACGCAGATAAAATCAAATAACGAGTCTTCATTTTTTCCCTCCTAGGGAAAAATGTATTAATGCGACTCGATTACTTATTCCCGGACGGGGCGTCCGCCAAAATCCCGTTTCTTACGAGATCAACAGTTCAATTTAGTTTCCCCCATCTATATGAATAATATATTATCATAATTTGTCAAGTACTTTTTTTGTCCTCCCTTAAGTATTCATACCAGAATTAAATGGGGTATATAATTGATACTAAATTCTTGTATTCATATAGCTTAAAGGAGACCGTTCATTGAACCATTACTCTATTTCCATCTTCTGACCAGTTCCAGCATCTCCTTCACCGCTTTTTCGAATCCCACCAGCACCGCCCGGGCAACGATGGCATGCCCGATGGAGAACTCGTGGATATGCGGTATCTGGCTTAAGTTGGTGATGTTCCGGTAATTCAACCCGTGCCCCATGTTGATCCCTATATTAAGCCGGTGAGCCAGGGATGCCATCTTCTCCAGTCTTTCCAACTGGACTATCTGCTCGGTTACGTTTTTGGCTGAAGCGTAGCTGTCGGTATTGATCTCCACGTAATCGGTGCGCAACTTCGCCGCGGTTTTGATACTCTCCTCGTCCGGGTTGACGAAAAGACTGACCACCATGCCATCCAGCTGCAGTTTTCCGATGGCTTGGTTCAATTGCTCATAGTTTCCCTGCACGTCCAGACCGCCTTCGGTGGTGATCTCCCCTTCTCTTTCCGGGACCAGGGTAACCATGTCCGGTTTTGCCTTAAGTGCAATCTCCAGCATCTCCCCGGTAGCCGCCATCTCCAGATTCAGTGCGGATTTTACCACCCCTCTTAAGAATATCAGATCCCGGTCCTGAATGTGTCTTCGGTCGCTCCTTAAGTGTATGGTGATCCCGTCTGCTCCCGCCATCTCCGACGCTATGGCTGCCGCCACCGGATCGGGCTCTTCCGCTTTTCTCGCCTGTCGTAAGGTGGCAACGTGATCGACATTTATGCTTAGCTTGGGCATGGATTTCCTTCCTCCCTTCAGATTAGATTATTACCGTAATCGATTTTGATTCATCTGTGAACGAGTGGATTATAAGGAATAAAGGATCTGTGGATTTGAGTTGTCGCACGTTTCACTTGACCCCTTGAATACTCGAACCCTTGAATCCTTGAACTTTATTTTTCCCATTAAGGAGATTAAAGGTTTTTTTGATATTTCCCTTGACCACTTGAATCCTCGAATCCTTGAATCCTTTTTGTTCATCTATTTGAATTATCTATCCAGTGTACTATCCTCCACAGATTATCTTTGTCCGAACGCCTGAAATAGAACTCAGCGAATCCATTGGCTTCCATGTTCTGATATCCACCGTCCATATCCCGGACCGAGAGATGAAATTCCACGTTACGCACCTTCCACATCTCTTTTCCCACCGTCGTATCCGGCGCGGAATTAACTTTCCATTTGTCCAGCCGGATGTCCTCAAAGGTTCTGAATAAAGCTTTGGTCACTCTTAAGTCTTGGCTTTGGTAGAACTCGGTTTCCACGATGGCGTCTCCCACTTTAAGCTGATCCCAATAGGTAAAGGTGAAATCCTCATCCAGACAGTTCTCGTACACGATGCTGTCCCGGTTCTCGTAAGCATACTTGAAATTGTACAAAACGCTGTCCGGATCGACCTGCGGTGCTATTGGCTTGAGGGCGCCGGGTCCGATCACCGACGGGGAAAACGGATTGAAACAGCTCCAAATCAAAATGCAGATCGCCAAATGCAAAATGCAAAGATTGATTATTTTCGTCCGCTTATGGAAATTCAGCATATAACCGACTTTATCACTGCCTGAATTGGGCTTTGAAATCCGCCCAGTCTTCCGTGTTTGCCACCGCGGGAATGTCCTTCCAGAGATAAACGCTCCACCAGTTCAGAGAGGTCTCTCTCATCCAAAAAGTGGCGATCCCTTTCGCCAGGGTGGACTCGGGCGGCGTGGTTTTTCCGCTTAATATCAGCAATTCATACTCCCGGGAAAGGGTGGCTAAACTATCGCCGATATCGTCTGGAACCGAGGGAGTTGAGTTGATGGACAAAAAATAGGAAATCGAATCGGGGTATTGACGTGAGATGTCGAATATCCGGGTGGTAACGCTCAACTCCACCGACCGGTCCCAATCGGTGTACAAATCTGTTCGTCCCTGGTTGACGGCATCCAGCGAATCCTCCGGTGCGGAAAACCGAAAAGAATCGGCAAGACACTGGTTGAAATTACCGATAATTCTCTCATTGTAAGCATAAAGGAGGTTTTGTATTACGACCTCCGGCTGCGAGGGGGTTTCCCAGGTTCCTTCGCTGATAATCGGAGTGGGGGATTTCCTGGTCCGGAAAGGATTCTTGAACCCGGAGCAACAGAGACTTAGCATCATGATAAGAATCATAATAAAAATAAAGCTGTGACGAACTGGCGCTATTCGCATTCTATCTTTATCCTCTGTCAAAAATTCCGGTTGACTGAAACGGTAGCATAGTCCGAAATCTCTTTGGAGCCCTGCGAGCTTTTTTGTACCCTTCTGGCTGCTGACAACATTACGTAATCCAGGACGTCTATATGGTATCTCCCCGCTACCGAAAGAGTGCTCTGCGAATATTTCTCGCTTAGCGACCGGACTTCTTTCAAACTGACCAAATCGGCAAAATGATCCCACGATTTCCTCTTCTGGTAGCTGTACCCCGGTGACAAGGAGATGTAGCTGGTCGGTTGATACTCCATGGAAATTCCGATGGTGTGGGTTCTTCGTTCCCAGCTGGGTTTCTGTACCCACTGTTCCTTCCAAACCAGCTGTCCGTAGTCTTCATAACGATATGTATATCCCCCATCCAAGGCGACCCGGTTAGTCAAAGCATAATTGATATTCGTGCCGGAGCTGGCACGGCGAAACAACCGGTTTTTCGTGCTCTCCTTCGCTTTCTCATAATCATAATAGATGTAATTGGCCTGGATGTTGTAGTTCTGTTTTATCTTAAGAGCAAGGAAAGGCTTCCAGGTAAAAGTCGGAGAGAGCACATAGGTTTGGTTATGGTTGTTGTTGGCGGAAAGCCGGTTGGAGATATATACCTGGTGAAAATTTCTAAAACCCCCTTCCACCTGCAGGGAAAAAAGAGGATTGAAGATGTGTCGATATATTCCCCAAGAGGAGAAGGTCAAAAGATCCCGGTCATTCAATTGGTCCGACAGCGGGGATGCATAAAAAGAAGTTACCCCTACCGAGGTGGTAAAATAGAGGGAATCGGACCGGCTTATTTTCATCGTCAAATTTCCTCCCCATTCCGCGCTCTTCATTTTCAGGTCTTTGTAATCCACGGTGTAATCCTCATCCGACTGGAGATATTTATAATAACTGGAAAAGGCGAATCTCTTGAAGAATTCCCTGGTCATCTTTATGTTTAAATTTTGAGAGCGGGTGGAGTTGTCGGTCAATCTGGGTAGCAGGGGGTCGATTTCTCCGGAATATCTATAGCCGTCGGATAGGAAATCGAAATCAAAGTCCACCCTCACCTGCAGGGGAATCCGGGTAGAGGTTTTAAGGTTTATAAGCCTTTGAGACCTTCTTTGGGTATTGATCTTAGCTGAGGAAATATCCCCCAGATAGAACTTCTTCTTGGACCAATCCTCCTGATAGGAAAATTCAATGCTATCCTTGGTGGAAAAAATTTTAGCGAAGAACAGACTGAAATCCCTCTCCAGGAGCGGAACATTGCTCAAAGCGGAGCTGGTCTGGCGGAAATAAAGCCGGGTATTGGCTCCGTTTAGAATATCCGGAGCATGAGATATCTCCAGCCGGTGATTGAATCCGGCATCATCCCTCTCCCCCCCCTCCCACCTTCTTTGAACGTCTTTTTCTCCGATCACCTGAACGAAGTGTATGCCGGAAAGCTGGTATTCGGTGGTGATGCCGTATTCGGAGTTCTGCACTTTTCTTTTCTCCAGGGAATTGATGTCCTGCGAAAAGAGCACCCCCAGCTTCAGCTTCGGACTTAGGGAGTATCCGAGACTCAACCCGATGTTTCCGTCTTCCTGCCACCGGTTTTGATTGTTGGAAAAGAGAGATTTCTGAATCAGCATGGAATTGATGGCGCTGGAAAATCCCCAGAAAAATCCCCGATCAACCAGCCGGCTATAATCCAGCTTGGTGTTCCATATATAGGTGCGATTGTCCTGGGAGAAGTCGAGTCTGAGCCGGGCACAGAAAGTATTCTCAATCAAAACAATAATCAGCATTATGGTTATAGCCAAAACGAAATATTTACTCATTTTACCCTGTGGAAATAGTAAAGGTAGTTTTATATCCAACTCCATTTACCTTCTCTCTTAAAAGGAGAGGAAAACAAGCAGATAGATTAATGGACAAACCCTGAAGGAAGTATTGCTTTTACAATTTTTTTAGGGATGAAGATAATATGGCAAATTCCTTCAGATTCAAAGTTTCTGCTCTCCTTTTTGGATCGATCTCGATCCGGTTTAAGATAAACTCAATTTTATCTTTAGGCAAAGATAAATTCGCCGCCAGGGAGTTTAATAGTGTTTTCCTTCTTTGTCCAAAAGCCGCCCGGACCACCCGGAGAAACCACCCTTCATCTTCCAGTTGTACCTTTGGATGGGGCAGGAAGGCGATTTTAACCACCGATGAATTTACCCGGGGTTGGGGGAAAAAAGAGCTGGGCTTGAGATGAAAGAGAATCTTAACGTCAGCATAAAGCTGGATGGCAACTGATAAAGGCGACCAGTTCTTATTCCCCGGTGCAGAGGAAAGCCTTAATGCGAACTCCTTTTGAACCATCAAAACGCAGAAATCGATGAGTCTTTTGTTTTGAAGAAGAACAGAGAGGATGGGAGAGGTGATTTGATAAGGAAGATTTCCGACTACCTTGCAGCTGGGATGAGGTATAATCGTCTTTCCGAGATCAAGATCGAGGATGTTTGCATTTATTATGGTCAGATTTTGGTAGGATGCGAATTTCCGCAGGAGAACGGAACATAATTCCTTGTCGATTTCTACTGCCAGTACCCGTTGGGCTTGATCCAACAGATGTTTGGTCAAAGCTCCGGAACCTGCCCCGATCTCCAGAACGACGTCCGCTTTCTCCAGATTCAAACCATCGACGATTTTCTTGGCAGCTCTATCGTTAATGAGAAAATTCTGGCTTAACCTTTTCTTCGGTCTCACATCTCAAAACCTATGTTTCCTAAGCTAATACTTCTTGAACTCTGGTTACTTACAAATCTTCCGGATTGGTTATTTCTTCAAAATTGGCAATCAGAGACAAAAACCAATGAATCCGTAAGTTATTTAATGGCTTTACAATAACAGATGTTCCTAAAGTAGTAGTTGAGAAGGCATTTTATCATCCCACGACATTATAATGCCGGACTCTCAATTCAACTCCCAACTCCCCGGCAATTTTTTCGCATCTTTTCAAATCGACCTCCGGTATATCCAGAACCGTGATGATTGTTTTCAACTGACGCTTCCTGCATTCCTTCATGAAATCGATCACCTTCTCGAAGGTATTCTCACCAAATTTGGATTTGCACAGCCGGTCGTACTTTTCACCGTTATCCACGTTCAGGCTAACGGAAACCACATCTATCAAACCCACCAGCTCCGCTACTATGTTTCTGCGATTGATCAGATTCCCCTGCCCGTTGGTATTGAGCCTTACCTGAACGTTTTTGCTTTTAAGGTACCGGGCTACCTCTTTGAGCAAGTCCAGCCGGATGGTCGGCTCGCCATACCCGCAGAAGACCACTTCTCGGTATTTTTCCAAACCACCCAGGGCGCTTATCACTTCGCTGAAAGTGGGTTCCTGATTCAATCGCAGGTTGTGACCTTTCACGAAATCGGTATAGTTTCGCACGCAGAAAACGCAGGCATTGGAACAGCGATTGGTGATGTTTAAATATAAGCTGTCCCGGATGGGATAAGCCACCTGGCAGGGAATGGTCTTTATCAGCCTGTAGAGGAAACAGGCATTCACCGCTGTGATCCGCTCCACGTCCTTAAAAGAGAGAGGAGAGAAAAGCTCTGCCAGTTTTTCGATCACGTATTTTAAATAAGCAGGCTGGTTTCTTTTGTCTTTTTGCGGTATGGGTGAAAGATATGGCGAATCGGTTTCGACCAGAATCGAATCCATGGGTATCTTCCTGGCAACCTTCAAGGTTTTGGAGTCCCGATAAGTCAGCATTCCGTTGAAACTCAGATAAAAACCCATATCCAGTGCTATATAAGCTTGCTCCAAGTTTCCGGTGAAAGAGTGGAGCACCCCTCCCACCTGGTCTGCTTCGGTCTCTTTGAGGATGGCAAGCGCCTTCTCCCAGGCATCCCGAACGTGGACCACCATGGGGAGCTTAAGCTCCCGGGCCAATTGAATTTGATTCTTGAATGCTTTTATTTGATCTGCCGGAGGGGATAGATTCCGGTAGAAATCCAAACCGATCTCACCGATGGCTACCACTTTTTTATGGGAAGCTAAAGCTTTGATCTCCTTCAGGGCGTAATCGGTCAAATCCTTGGCATCGTGCGGATGGAAACCCACCGTGGCATATATATGTTCATACTTATCCGCCAGCAGGATCGATTCTTGGCTCGATATTAAGTCACATCCGACATTGATTATCTTCTCCACACCATGGGAGAAGGCATTTTCAATTACCTGATCCCTGTCTTGGTCGAACTGTTTTATATGCAAATGCGCATGCGTGTCTATCACCTAAAACCTCAACTGATTTTAGAACCGGCCGTCACGTTCTTATCCAAGCAAACCAGGCTCAAAAGATTTCCATCTTTGGCCGCCAACAGCATTCCTCTGGATTCTATCCCTCTGATCTTGGCCGGCTTCAGATTGGCCACCACCACGATCTTTTTCCCCACCATCTCCTCCGGAGAGTAATGCTCGGCGATTCCCGCCACAATCTCTCTCTCCTCCGAGCCTAGGTCTATTTTGAGTTTCAGAAGTTTGTTCGCCCCGCTCACCCGCTCTGCTTGTCTCACCTCCGCTACCCTGAAATCGAGTTTGGAAAACTCCTCGAAAGAAACTTCATTCGTAAGGCTCTTTTCTTCCACAACCGCCTCCTTGGTTTTTTCAAGATTAATCGTACTATCCATGCTGGTCTTTTCCCGTCTGGGGAAAAGCGATTCAGGGATACTCACTTTCGTTCCACTCTTCAACAAACCCCATTTAGCCGCATCGCTGTACTTAGGAATCGTCTCCCCCTCCGGTAAACCCAAAAGCTCCCTTATCTGGATGCATTTTTGCGGAAGCACCGGGTAAAAGAGAGAGCTGATGATTCTTAAGGTCTCACAGCTGACGTACAGAACGGTATTAAGCCGCTCGTTTCTTTTATCCTTGGCCAAAGCCCAGGGAGCTTGGTTCTCCACATACCGGTTAGTGCTTTTCACCAACCTCATGATCTGATCGATAGCTTGATTGATATTGATCTCCTGAACGTACCTCCAAACCGATTCGGAACATCCGGTTGCCTCCTTTTTCAGACTTTCGTCTGCTGGTTCGTAAGAGTTGGCTTGGGGAATTCTCCCCTGACAGTAATTCTCCACCATCTTGAGCGTCCGGCTGACTAAATTTCCCAGATCATTGGCTAAATCGGCATTATATTTTTCGACGAATTTCTCCTCCTGAATGTCCCCGTCCTGTCCAAAGGGGAACTGGGTCAAAAGAAGATAGCGGGCTGCATCGGAGCCATAATTCTCCGCCAGGGTCTCAGGATAAATGACGTTCCCCAAGGTCTTGCTCATCTTCTGACCGTTGATGGTAAAGAAACCGTGGACGAATATTTGATCGGGAGTTTTCTCTCCCAACGCCAGTAGCATGGCGGGCCAGAAGACCGCATGAAATTTCAGAATGTCCTTTCCTATCAGATGGACTATCCTCCCTTCCCTCCACCATTTCTGGAATTGCTCCGGATCATCCCCGTAGCCCACCGCCGAGATGTAATTGGGAAGGGCGTCCACCCACACGTAGGCATTCTGATTGGGATCAAAAGGAAGGGGAATGCCCCAGCTCACCTTCTCCCGGGATATGGAGAAATCGTCCAGTTCCTGTTTAAGCAGCCCCAGAGTTTCTTTCTTCCTCTCTTCAGGAGAGATCTTCAACTTGTTGGCCTGAATCAGCTCCTCCACCGGCTTCAGGTAGGAGGAAAGACGAAAGAAATAGTTCTTTTCCGAGATAACCTTGGGCTTCTGCTGATGATCCGGACAGAGACCATTCACCAGGTCCTTTTCGGTGATGAATTTCTCGCAGCCCAGACAATACAATCCGGAATATTCTCCGGAATAAACAACCTTCTCTCCATTCTGAGTCTTAGTGTTATGTAAAAGATCCAGAAGCTTCACCACCGCTTTCTCGTGGCGGGAATCGGTGGTGCGAACGAAATAATCGTAAGATATGTTCAAGCTTTTCCATGCTCTTTTAAAAAATTCAACGTTCAGATCGCATAACTGTTGAGGAGTCTTCCCCATCTTCTTTGCCGTCTCTTCCACTTTGGAGCCATGCTCGTCCGTGCCGGTTAAAAAGAAGGTCTCCTCCCCGGCGGACCGGTGAAACCGGGCCAGAAAGTCCGCCGCAATGGTTGTGTATGCCTGACCGATATGGGGCCGGTCATTCACGTAATAGATGGGGGTGGTAACCATGAATCTGGCAGTCAATTTCTCCTCCTCACTTATTTTTCGGATTCCCTTCCACTTTATGGGATGATTGATTATTCGATCTTAAATTCCATTCAGGTTAACCAGCCTGGGAATTATATTAATAGGTGTAATCCGCAGTAAGAAAATGAGTTATAATATTATTTTTATGTAACGGTTGAAGTGGTAGTTTCAGGTCAATATTGCAAAGAGTGCGATCTATTTCTCCGGTTCCTTCGGGATATTTCAAGAAGAAGTGTTCTTGTGGCTTCCGGCTTTAATCGCCGCCTGGCTTTTTTTCCTTTCTCTTTTTCTCAATTGAACCAGGGTGATCTTCTCCTCTTCCCCCGTTTCATGTTTTACCACGATGTATTCCTTGAAGATATTGATCTTGTCCACCACCCCTTCTCCTTGTTCGGTCTGTATCTTATCTCCCACTTTGGGAAAGAGGGGAAGGCTCTTCTCGTAAACGTCCTTCTCGTACCTCAAACAGCACAAAAGTCTGCCGCAGTTTCCGGAAATCTTTGCCGGGTTCAAGGAGAGGTTTTGCTCCCGCGCCAGCTGGGTGGAGATGGGCTCAAATTCCCGCAGAAAAGCGGTACAGCAGAGGGGCAGCCCACAGACTCCGAACCCGCCGATCCTTCTGGCTTCATCCCTCACCCCGATCTGTCTCAGCTCGATCCTGGTCTTGTAAGTGGTGGCAAGCTCTTTCACCAGCTCCCGAAAATCCACCCTCTTGTCTGCCGTAAAAAAGAAAGTGATTTTATTGTTGTCGAACTGGAACTCCGCATCCACCAGCTTCATCTCCATATTTCTTTCTGCGATCATCTTCTCGCATTGCTTGACGCAGTCTTTCTCCTTCTCCCGGTTGGCCATCAATCGGTTTAAATCGCCCGGAGTGGCTAAACGCATGATGTTCTGCGGTTTTTTCTCCAGCTCCACCATCTCCTCAGGGATCCTCTTGGTCACCCGTCCCATGTCCTCCCCCCGCTCCGCCTGAACGATGACAAAACCCCTGATCTTTATGCTTAAACAATCCGGATTAACGAAATATTCCTTCCGAGATCCTTTGAATTCCACCAGATATATGTCCATCCTTTAATGCTCCTTTTATGCTCGAACCAACTACTTGGTTTTTTTCCTTCTCAGTGCCGACCTTCACTTGAATTAACCATGTTCTGGCTTTCCGTGATTTGTTGTTATTCCTTTTTTTATTCTTAAGATTACCCTATCCCTGCTTTTTTTCTGTTCGTTATTTATCCGGCACGATTTCCCGCACCACCGGTCAGCCTTTTTATCCGGAAGCATACGTCCAAAAGCGCCAGTTTCAAATTGGCGTTTCTGACCTGGCAGTCGATCCGGGTCTGTTCCATCGTTTGGAAAACCTGTTCAACTTTATTTTGACGCTTAAAACTCCCCCGCAGTTTGACCACCTCCGCCTGCATGTCCGCATTGATCAGTCGATCCGGCTTTTCAAAGGACATGAAGATATCCCGCAGGATGGTGTGAGTGATGTCGAACATCTCTATAATTGAATTCCGGTCCCATTGGCTCAAAAGCTGGTCCACCATCCCGACGATTCGGCTGGTTGAGCCTTCGGTGGCAACTTTGAGCAGCCCCAGGGCTTCCTGGCGAATATCCTGTCTTTCACCCCGGAGGAAATCCAACACCCGACCGTAACTCCCGTTGGAAAGGAAAGCCAAACGCATCGCCTTTTCTTTTTCTACACCATTATCCGTTATTAGTTTTTCCTCTATCACCGGCAGGGGTATCTTCCCGAACCTTACCTGTTGGCAGCGGGAAACCACCGTGGGGAGAAGCTGGTTTAAGTCGTTGGTGGTCAGAATCAAAGTCGCGTCCTCCGGCGGTTCCTCCAGGGTTTTCAAAAGGGAATTAGCTGAGGAGATATGCATCTGTTCTGCTTCCGCTATGATGACCACCTTTCTTTCCCCCTCGAACGGTTTCAGGTAGATGTCCTTTTGCATTGCCCGGATCTGCTCCACCGCTATGTTGACCTTCCGGTCGAATCTGACTATGGTGTATGGTTCCTCTTTCTTGAGCGAGTAGAATTTATCTATCTCCTTTTGTATCTTATCCGGGGATTTGCCGGAGATGGTGGTATCTGCCTCGGCATCTTCGGGGGAATCCGCCTCTCCCCTCTTGCTTTTATCGGATTTGGCAGACGGGATGGGGAAAATCAGCTTCACGTCCGGATGGATGAACTTGTCGATCTTCCGGCAGGAAGAGCAAACGTCGCATGCTTTTATTTGGCCCGCCTCGCAGATCATCGCCTTGGCCAGCTCCAGTGCCATCAGCCATTTGCCGGTTCCCTGATCGCCATAGAAAAGGTAGGAGGAGGCCACAAGGTTTTTCCTCAAAGCACCGGAGAGTATTTTTTTAGGGACCACCTGATCTAGTACCCTGTCAAAGCTCATTATCTAAGCCACTCCAATGGATTTTGAGGTTGTTTACCTTCCCGGATCTCGAAATGTAGTGTGGGTTTGAAGGAAAGTCCGATTTCACCCACCGTTCCGATGGTTTGTAGGCGATCCACTTTTTGGTTGAGGGAAACCCATATCTCCGACAAGCGGGCGTACAGAGTATAATATCCGTCATCATGCTCCAGTATCACCATGTTGCCATATCCCCTCAAGCCAGAGGAATAAATCACCCTCCCTTCCGACACCGCTACCACTTCCTCCCCTGACGCACTTTCTATCTCTATGCCTGTATTTCTGATCTTGGTCTGAAATTGAGGATTTATCTGTTCACCAAAGCGGGAGACCACCCTCCCCTGTATAGGCCAGGGGAGTTTGCCTTTCGCTATGATAAAAAAACCCTCACCCGTGTTAGATCCTATTTTATCTTGCCTTTCCGCCGCTCCAACCGGACCGGCTGAATTCCTTGACTGAATACCCGCCAGAACGTTTTCCAACTCGGTCGCATTCTTTTCCAATTCGCTTACCACCTGAGCGTAAGTGTTCTTTTCCGATCTGATCTGTTTCAAAAGCCGACCTTTTTCCTTAAGCCCACTGGAGTAAGTGCTTTCCTCCTCGGTTTTTCTTTTTTCCAGTTGAGCCAATTCCGCTCTGCTCTCTTTCAGATTTCGTTCTTTCTCTTCTAAGGCTTCTTTTATGTTTTGAATCCGCTCTAAGTTGTCCCGATCCCGCTTCAGAACCATCCGGGCGAGATTGAATTGTCTAAACAAATCGACCGGAGAGGAAGTGCCAAAGATGACTGTAACAGAGTTTAACCTGTGGTGTTTATATATCTCTCTTAATCTGAGTTTGGTTTGTTCCCGATATTGTATCAATTGGGTGTCGGTCTCCCCCAGGCTCTTTTCTTTGATCTTTTGTTCCGTCTCTAACTTTTTCTCCTTCACCCTAAGCTGCTTCATAAATCTCCGAGTTAAATCCAGCCGCCCCTCCAAATCCAGGAGCTCCTCATAAGCGTTCTTCTCTTTTTGGTGGAGCAGCTCCATCGATTTTCTTTTATCCTCCATTTCTATTCTGATTTTCGTCAGTTTCTCCGTCTGGTCTTTTGATTCCACTCCCAGCGTATCTGAGAAAGTTTGGTCCATCAATATACAAAGCCAGATCGAAAAAGCCAACAAAAATAGTCCGAGCCATTTCCCGTAGTGGATGCCAAACAACTTTTTCATGTGATATCGATACTCCCTTGGAAGTCTTCTTGCGAAACCAACCCCGATCACTGGACATTAAACCTTGATATTTTAGAAAAGGGAAAAATTCAAACCTGCCTTTTGATCGTCCAGAAACATCCTCCTCCGCCTAAAATCATTCCCCAGATTATTGAACCGGCGATCAAATGGAATGGAAGAAAGGTTAGGTCTATTAATTTTACGAAAAGAAGTTTGTAAACGGTCCAGATGAGACTGATACCCAACAGAGCACCTAATCCGCCGAAAATCATCCCTTGCCAAAGCAGGGGAAGATAAAGGTCCTTCCAGCTGGCTCCCAGAAGGTTCATCACCTGAATCGACTCGGCTTGGGAAAGGATCGCCACCCGCATGAAGTTTGAAACCATCAAAATCACGGATAACGTGACCAAAGCCCCGAAGATCATATCCCCAGTGAGAAAGATCCTTACCGCTCGATCCAATTTGGATAACCACTCTCCTCCGAATTCCACCTCCTCCACCCCCTCCTGGTTTCCGATCTGGGGGGCAAATGAGGATATCTGATGAAAATTTCTGTATTCTTTTTTTACGCCAACCTGAAAGGAGGCAGGAAAGGTGCTGGAGTCCAAACCCCGGAGGGCCTTTTCCCCCAGGTAATCCTCCATCTCGGTAAAAGCTTCCCCTCTGGACCGGTATATCACCTTTTCCACCTCGGTTAAATTTAACAGATTTTCTTGAAGAGATCGAATCTGCTCTGGGTCGATATCATCTTGCAGGAAGACCTCGATTTCGATATCTCGCTTTAACCTTTGGGACAAACCCCATAGATTCACTGTGATCACGATGAAGGCATCTAAAACCAAAAAGGATAGAGCCAGGCAAACCACCAGAATGAGATTCGCCCTCCCCCTCTGGAAAATACCCTCAAAAGTTTTTTTGACCAGATAGCTGATTCTCATGAGGTAAGTATTGCCCCGGTTACATTAATGGTTACTTCTCCCTTCTTGTCCTGTCTGAAGTAAAAGAGATGCCTAATTAGGACAAAAATCAGATAGGAGAAAAAAACTCAAAGTAAAACGGGTGAAGTAATTTTCAAGCCATCACATGTTGGTTTAACCAATTTCCCTCTATCCAACCTGATTATTCTGGCATGACCTCCCACCCGCAGATGAGAATCGCAGGTAGCAAGAAGAACCGATGTTCCCATAATATTTATCTGCTGGAGCAGTTCCAAAATCTCATCCGAGCTTTTCTGATCTAAGTTCAAGGTGGGCTCATCCGCCAGCAAAAGCAGCGGTTCTTTGACCATCGCCCGGGCGCAGGCGACCTTCTGTTTTTCCCCGGCAGAAAGCTGATGGGGAAAACAACCATCTTTACGGGAGAGCCCAACCATCTCCATGACCCGATGAACCTGCTTTTTTATTTTCCCCTCCTCTACCCCGCCAATTCTCAGGTTCAAAGCGATGTTGTCGAATACGTTCATGTCATCTATCAATTGGAAGTCAGGAAAGATCCTTCCCATTTTCCGTCTCAACAGCGGAATCTGTTTTTTCTCTATGGTCCGACTGCTGAACTGATCAAAAACAATCTCTCCCGAGGTGGGAAACTCTTCCAAGGATATAAGTTTCAAAAGCGTGGTCTTACCCGCCTGGTTAGGTCCAACTAGTAATACAAATTCCCCCTTATCCAGTTGGAAATTGATCCCCTCCAGAGCTATTCGGTTTTTATCGAAGATTTTGGTAATCTCTTTTAACTCCAGCAAAATTCCTCCCGGTCAAAGAATCCTTCATTTTTACTTATCGGAAGATGGTTATGAAAAGAATAGTCCTAAATAGATTCCCATTACGGGCTTGAATCAACTCGTCCTTAGCTATAACATAAAATGCATCAATCCTTCCGGTAGAAATGCGGGGCAAGGCTCTGCTCAACAGATTTAGTCAACATCCCTTGTCCGGATGGTTTTGTTTGCCACCGAAATAAATGCCTGCTTTAATAAATTCAATTAAGAAGGTGAAAATCCAGTCGATAAGTATGAATATCTGAGTATGGAATGTGGGGAAATCCATTGTAACTGCCATAATATACCTTTCAAAAATATGCGCTTGGTAAGAAAGCAAATTTTGAGGATTCTGATTTTGTTCCTCCTGCCGGGGATTGCCATATCTGCGGAGAAGAGGATCGTAATAGTCCAAAGCAGCAATTCCCCTGCTTTTCAGGCAGCTACCGAAGGGGTAAAAAAGGAGCTCCGCAAAGGGGATATTCTGCCGATATTCATCGAATTTGACCTTTCCTCTAATTCCCCAGATGAACAAAAGACCGTTCCCCAGATACGAGAGTTGAAACCGGATCTGATCATCACCGTTGGCTCAAAATCAACGGCGCTGATCTCCAAAGAGATCAAAGATATCCCTATCGTTTTCTCCGCGGTATTAAACCCCGTCGCCTCCGGGTTTACCCCCAGCATGTCGTCTACCGGCAGCAACCTGACCGGAGCTTCCTGGGATATTCCTCTTAAGACGCAATTGGAGAAATTCAAGCTAATCGTTCCGGGATTACAAAAAATAGGGGTAATCTATACCCGCGATTCTGAACCGGTGGTATCAGAGGCTAAGAGGGTATGTCAGGGGCTCGGTTTGGAGCTGATCTCGGTTTCCGTTGCGTCGGAGAAAGAGATACCCCAGGTAATAGGAGAACTAGGGCAGAAGATCGACGGCTTTTGGGCGGTAGCGGATACCGTCATATTTACTCCGCAGTCCACCCAGTACCTGCTTCTTAATACCTTGCGGAATGGAATTCCGTTTATGGGTCCATTCTCTTCCTTTGTCCAGGACGGAGCGCTCTTCTCCTTGATCTGGGACGATAAAGACATCGGCAGGCAAGCGGGAGAATTGGCTTTGAGAATTCTCTCGGGTGAAAATCCCGGGAAGATCCCCATCACCACCCCGAGGATGATCTATTTGATTTTAAACTTAAGAACGGCCGAACAGATAAATTTGAAGATCCCTCCTAATATAGTCAGCGTAGCCAAGGAGGTATACCAATGAACCTAAGATTCTCTCATTCTCAGATGGGGCTGAGGACGAAATTTGTCCTGGTCATCTCCCTTCTGATATTGATCACCTCGGCTCTGTTAAGCTGGTATTTGATCAAAAGACAAAGCACCTTGATCGAAAGAGAACTGGGAAAGAGGGCTGAATCTTTGGTCCGGAACTTGGCTTTCAATAGTGAGTATGGAGTATTGGTAGAGAACCAGGCTTTGCTCTTGAATCTGATGAAGGGGCTCTCGCAGGAAGAGGATGTGCGTTACATCATTATTCAGGATAGAAGCGGTAAGGTTTTGGCAGACTGGCATCGAACTGAAATAGATCAAAGGTTTTACTCGGAAAAACTAAAAATAATACAGCAGATATTTAGCTCTGAAAAATCTCGAGAGAATCACTTCATCCTTGGGGGTGAGGAGTTTTCCAATTTCAGTTATCCCATCAAGACTCAAAGGGTAGAGAGGTCCAAAGAGGAATTGGGTCTGTCATTGGGGGTAAAAAAAGAACCAGCTTATCGGGAAGAGAATATCGGATTGGCTCACCTAGGCATATCCCTCCAGCACATGCGCCAGGAGATTGCGGACATGAGAACGATGGTGGTTCTGCTGACCCTGGTGGTGGTGCTGACAGGAATTTCGCTGACCGTTTTTCTGGTGAACATCTTCCTGAAACCTGTTAAAAGGCTGGTTCAAGCCACCGAGAGGATAGCTAATGGTGATCTCACCCATACTGTAGAGGTGACTGCCAAAGATGAGATTGGAATGTTGGCCTCTTCCTTTAACCGGATGACCGGTTCTTTGAAGGAGTCGCGGGAAAAAATAGAAGAGTATAATCGCAATCTTGAGTATATGGTCAAGGAGAGAACCGCAGAGCTGGAGAAGACCACCCGGCTTTTGCAGGTGGAATATAATCGGCTGGAAGCTATTATCAACTCCCCCAACTTGGGGATCGTGATTGAGGATAAAGACTGCAATATCCGGTTCATGAACAAATCGATGATCGAAATATTCGGACAGCAGGTGGGACAGAAATGTTATGAGAAATTCAAAGGACGCACCCGGATGTGTCCATACTGCCCTATCGATGAGATTTTAGTCAAGGGCAAAAACAGCGTCACCTATTTGGATCAGGACAATCTGGGGCATTATTACGAGCTCTCGGCCTCATTGTTTCAGGACGAGAAGGGAGAAAAATTTATCCTGGAAACATTGAGAGATATAACCGAGCGAAAGAAGCTGGAGACGCAGGTGGAGGAATACACTCACAATCTGGAGAAAACCAATGGCGAGCTGGCCAATGCTCTTAAGAGCCTAAAGGAGACTCAATCGCAGTTGATTCAGGTGGAGAAGATGGCTGCAGTTGGGCAGCTGGCGGCGGGAGTGGCGCACGAGCTGAACAATCCTCTGGGAGGTATCCTGGGTTATTCCCAGTTTGCCTTGGAGAAGATCGATCAAAAACCCCTTTCCCAATTCAATCCAGAGGACACCCAGAATCTGCTCCAGTATTTGAAGGACATAGAACAGCAGACCAAGAAATGCCGGACCATCATCCAGAGCTTGTTAAAATTCAGCCGTGCATCAAAACAGGAAGGGTTTGAGCCAATAGATATAGGACAGGTGCTAAAGGAGACCTTTATCTTCACCCAACATCAGATAGTAAAAAACAAAGTGAAATTGGTTCAGGAATTGGAGGAATCGCTGCCATTAATTGAGGGACATCCCAGCCAGCTCCAGCAGGTGTTCACCAACCTAATTTTAAACGCGATCCAAGCCATGCCCGAAGGAGGTACATTAACCGTTCAAGGCAGGAAGGGAGAAGGATCAAGAACCGTAGAGATATCCTTTACCGATACCGGGATGGGCATAGCGGAGGAAAACTTGGACAAAGTATTTGAACCTTTCTTTACCACCAAAAAGGTGGGTCATGGAACCGGGCTGGGTCTTTCGGTAAGTTACGGTTTAATCAAAGATCACGGCGGGGAGATTCAAGTGAAAAGTCAAATGAATCAAGGAGCCACTTTTACCGTGATACTTCCGATTCCGGGAACAGAATCTCGACCTACCTCCGAGAAAGAAAGGGAGATGGTTACCTGTCAGCAGTAAATAGAGAAAACAGAGGCTGAACTCCTCCTGCTGACCCTAGTTCTAGCCTGAGATATTTATGCGGTGAGAATTCAAGCGATGTTAACGAGAAATAAAATGTCCGATCCGGTTAATCCGGAGAAAAACAAAAGGTAATATTGTCATGAAGATTTTAGTGGCGGACGATGATCCCATTATATGCAAGCTTCTGTCTGAGGTATTGACCAATGATGGGCATCAGGTAACTGCAACCTCAAATGGAGTAGAAGCTTTGGAAGAGACAAGAAGGCAGAATTTTCAACTTGTCTTTATGGACGTACACATGCCGGTGATGAATGGATTGGAAACACTGCTGGCGCTCCGGGAACTCTTCCCGGAATTGCCGGTGGCGATGATGGATAGTTATCCGGATCAGCTGGCTCATCAGGCAAAAAGGGAAGGTGCTTTGACCTGTATCCATAAGCCTTTTGACCTGCAAGAGATCCGAATAATAATCCAAGATGTGGAGAATCCGGTTTCAAATCAGAAGGTAAATTAGATGCCGATGCCAACCCAAACGGTCAAAATCCTGGTAGTGGACGACGAGGAGATCATGCTCAAGCTGGCGTGTGATGCCCTCCGCAGTCAGGGACACCAGGTTATCGGGGCTTCCGGCGCATTCGAGGCTCTGGACAAACTGAAACAGGAGAAATTCGATTTCATCCTGACCGACATAAAGATGCCCGAGATGAATGGGTTGGAGTTGATCGAGGCGGCGCATAAGGTTAATCCATCCATGGGTGCCATCTTCATGACCGGCTATGCCAGTCTGGATACCGCCAAAAAAGCCATCCAGGAAGGGGCTTACGATTATATTTTGAAACCTTTCGACCTTCAGGAGATAAGGAGTGCCGTCTCCCGGGCTGTTCAGAAAAGGAGCCAGAGCTTGGAGGACGGCAGGAAAAGCGGTATCTCTCAACTGTACGACATGAATCGAATCCTCTATACTGCCGGCGACAGCAAGAGTCTGCTCAAGCTGTCTGTGGAATTCGCTCTGATTCAAAGCCGATTGAATAAAGGAGCCATACTCTACTTAAAACCACAGGAGCTGGAACTTCACCTGGTAAAAGATTTGAGGCAAAACCGTTTTGAGGAGAAAACGTTGAGATTGGATAACTCGACCGTGCATGAGTTATCTCCGGTTAAAGACATTATCCAAATTAAAGATTTCAAGGACTCCCCCACTTTTGCGGAGCTTAAAACGTTATTGTTGGATTCGAACACCGAGGAGGAACTGGCGAGCTGGGAGGGGGAAACTATCTTGATACCTTTGAAAAAAGCAGAATCCACTGCTGGCTTTATAATCTTGAATAAAACACCGGGTGATCCGGAAATCTCCGAGGAGGATTTAAAGCTTTTGGCTATCCTGGGAATCCAAACCACCATCTCCCTGGAAAACCAAACACTGCTGGTCGAGGCTCAAAAGTCTTATAAAGAACTGCAGAATCTGCAAGAGCAGATCATCGGTATGGAGAAGATGGCCACCCAGGGAAGGCTTTCTGCCGAAATCGGGCATGAGCTTAATAATTATCTCACCGTGATCATGGGTAATTTTCAGATATTAAACATGAAGGTAGAACGTGGAGAATTGAAGTCTTCTGACAAAAGCTTGGATGTCATCTCCGCCAATCTGGAGAAGATAAGAAAATTCGCCCAAGGGCTCTTGGATTTCTCCAGCTTAAAGGCGAGAAAGAACGACTGCGATCTCAATGCCCTTATCGAAAAAACCATCACTTTTATAAAACCGCAAAAAGTTTTCAAAAACATCTCTCTGGTTACCCGGCTGGAAGCTCAGCTTCCTCACCCGGTGGCAGATAACGGGCAAATCCAGCAGGTGTTGTACAATCTTTTAAACAACGCCGCAGATGCCATGGGAAAAAGAAAAGGGGAGGGTGGGACCATAACCGTCGGCACTCGGCTTACACCAGACGACAACATGGTGGAACTCTGGGTCCAGGACACTGGAAAAGGGATGTCGGAAGAGGAGTTAAACCAGCTTTTTACCCGCGGTTTCACCACTAAAGAGGAAGGTCATGGTATCGGTTTGTCCATCTGCAAAAACATAGTGGACCAACACCGGGGAACCATTCATGTGGAAAGCAAGTTAAACCAGGGTTCTACTTTTAGAATAAAATTGCCCTTAAGGGAGGAGGAATCAAATAAATCGGCAACGGACAATCAGACTCAATCAAAAGATTCGATTGAGTAAATTATACTATACGATGATGGCTATTGGATGTAGAAAATAGGGTTAAAGTTATTCAGATAAGCGTCGATCAAGGAAATGAATAATAGAGGTTTTTCGGTTTCGACTCTAGAATGCCTGTGGGTTTGGAGGAAAGACATGCATCCCTCCTCCTAACCAATCCAGTCACAGGTAAATCAGTTAGATCGACCATTAAATCGAATCCAATATCTTTGGAATATAATCGCAAACCTATGGTGCTGTCAGACGAAAAATATTCTATACTTGTTTTACCCATTTAAAAGGAGGGAGCAAATGATAACCCGGGCTAATTTTGCAGTGAGAATCAAATTCGTCGGCACGGTTATCCTGATCACCAGCTTATTTTTCCTGCTGGGGGGAGATTTAACTCAAGCGGGAACTACCGGTAAGATCGCCGGAGTGGTGAGGGATACGGAAAGCGGTGTCCCTCTACCAGGAGCCAGCATAATGCTCAAAGGGACCAGCATCGGTACGTCGGCGGACGAGGATGGGGAATATTTCATTCTCAACGTTCCGGTAGGAACCTATACGGTAGAAGCATCCTTGATCGGTTACCAAACCATAACCCAGACAGAGGTGACGGTGCTATTGGATCTCACCACCCCTCTGGACTTCGCGATGAGTTCCACTCCGGTGGAACTGAAGAACGGCGTCACCGTGGTAGCCACCCGCTCTTTGATCCAGAAGGATCTGACCTCTTCGACGGACATGGTGATCCGGGATCAGCTGAATTATCTTCCCAACACGGTGGGGATCCAATCGGTGATCTCCAATATGGCTGGAACCGTGGTGGACGAGAGCGGTCTTCTCCACGTTAGAGGTGGGCGTGCAGCTACGGTGAGCTACTTCTTGGACGATATCTACGTCCAGGACCCCCTGGTGGGATATGCCGGCACTCGAATACCTACCGAAGCTTTAGAGGAGTTGAACCTGACCACCGGAGGATTCACCGCTGAATACGGGGAAGCCCTCTCCGGTGTAGTCAATGCCATCACCCAGGAAGGACGATCGGTCTTCACCGGAAAGGTAAAGGCTTACGACGGGTTGACTCGCTCTTACGATGTGGAAAAAGGTGAATTTGAGAACTTGAGAAGGAACAACAACCATTCCCTCGTCATCAACCTGGGGGGACCCTTGACGTTTAAACAAAACGACCGCGCTACCTTCTTCTTCTCCGGAGAGAAAATCTGGGATGACAGCTACCTTCCGCATAACCAAAGAGAGATCACCACTGGCACCGGCAAGATAAATTTGCGTCCCACCAACGATCTCAAGGTGGTCTTGAACGGTAACTACTATACCCGGGATATGTTGCGGTATCAACACCGGGATGTCAACAATATCTCGTACGATTTCAATTTGAATGGCTTGGGAAAGGTGCAGAATAAGTCTTACAGTTTTGGCACGAAGGTCATCTATCCCCCTTCCAAAAACACCTCCTTCACGTTGAAGCTCAATCACTTTTATACCGACATCAAGCAGGCGCCCCAGCAGCTTTTTGATCTATACTGGAACCAATGGCCCGGATACCAGGAGGATTCCAGCGGAGTTTACACCGGAACCATAGATGACGACAACTACAATCCGGCCACGGAATATTACTACACTGGGTTCACCGTGGCACCCGATTACTACCCGGTCTACCATTACCGCAGGGCCGCATATACCAGCGTGGGCTTCGACTTGATCAACCAGATGGATAAACACCATCAGATCAAAGCCGGAGGTGAGTACCGGTTCAACCGGCTCAAATGGGACGACAAACAGTTTTTTAACGCCCGACCTTACGGTGAGAAATACGAGGTCAACCCCAACTATGCCGCATTCTATCTGCAGGATAAGATGGAGTTTAAAGACGTCATTGTGAATGCCGGCCTCCGCTTGGATTATCTGGATGCGGACATAGACTATTGGAACGATCCGGTCACCAAGGAATACCAGATCCATACCCGGACCAAAACCCAGCTCAGTCCCCGTCTGGGCATTTCCCATCCCATCTCAGATCAAACCGTGATCCATTTCAGCTATGGTTATTATTTCCAGGTCCCGCCCTACCAGTATATGTTCACCAACCTGCAGGCAGATCTCTCCACCGGTTATCCTTTGGTGGGGGACCCGGACATGGAAGCAGAAAAAAGCATATCTTATGAATTGGGCATCAACCAGGTTTTGGGTCACGATATCACCTTAAAGATCACCACCTACTATAAGGATCTGACCAACTTGGCCTCCACCCGCGAGGTGGTCTATACCGGAGGTTCCTATACCCGGTTCATCAATGCAGATCACGGAACTGCAAAAGGGGTGGATGTGATTTTGACCAAACCCCCGGCCTACAACCATTTCTCGGGGAGCGTCAACTACTCTTATCTGATTGCCAAGGGGAATGCTTCCTCTCCGTACGAGGGCTACTACGATTATTTCACCCAGGGCACCAACGCCCCGGTCTGGCCGCTGAAAGAATATCCTTTAGATTTTGACCAAAGACACACCCTCACCGTCGATCTGGACTATCGCGTCCCCCGGGATTGGCAAAAAGACTGGTTGGGAATGAGATTGCCTGGCGCATGGGGGATGAACGTGCTGACCAGTTATGGAAGCGGCATGCCCTACACCAAAACCGACGATCAGGGACACCGCCTGGGGGCACTGAATGAGGGAAGGATGCCTCCCGCTTTTCGGGTAGACTTGAAATTCAACAAGGACTTCTATCTTTTTAAGGAAAAACAGACCTATGTCTCTTTTTTCGCCGAGGTGGTGAATCTGTTTGATCGCAGGAATATCTTGAACGTTTATTCCAATACGGGTAAACCCAACGACGATGGTTACCATTATGAGCTAACCGTAGATCCGGACGGCGACGGACCCTTGACCGCTGAAGACGTCAACCGATATTATAGACTTTTGGCCAAAGACCCTCAGAATTATGACGCCCCCCGAACTATTCGCTGGGGATTCGAATTCATCTTTTAATTTTTAAGGGAGGTAATTCAATGATCAAAAAGATCAGCATCCTTCTGCTTTCGTTTCTGCTTTTCGGCTTTTGCCTGGAAGCAGACGGAAAAATGTATAAAAGCCAGATACCCCCGTCTCAGATGCAGGATCAGATCACCCAGAACAAAGGCAACATAGTCACTACCGTTCAGAACTGGGGTCAGATCGGCGGACAGAGTCATCTCGGAAAACCCTCCGGCGAGTGGCCTAAAGGATCCGGGCACAGCTATCTGGCAGAGATCAAATATTGGATGGGAGCGGTGAATACAAATGGAGATACGGTCGTTGCCAACAGCGACGACGATTTCATGCCTCTCCCCTCCCTGATCCAGGGGGAGGAAAGTTACCGCATCCACCTTTCCACCGACACCGGTTCCTATGATTACGATCCCTCGGATACGGTAGGGCTGAGTGTTGGTAAGCCGGCCTACGGATGGAGAGTATACGATAACCAAACGGATACCTGGGTTTACAACCAAGTCTGGACTCTCTCCTCTGGTTTTGTGGAAGCAGGTCCCGTCTCGCTTCAAGAAAGCCATTATCGATTCAATGACGCTAACAGCGGTGTGGCGAAGCTGGGTTTGGAGATGACCCAGACCATCTATCAGTGGAATTACAGCTATAACCAGGATTATATTTTCATGGTCTTGGAGATCAAAAACGCCAGCCCCATCGATTATCCCGATTTTGCCTTCGGGCTTTACTGCGACTTCGACGTCGGCGGTATTGTTCCCGGCACCTCAGAAAATGGGAGGTTGGGCGATCTGGTGGCTTTCGATTCCACCATGAACCTGGCTTGGACCTACGATGAAGATGGCTATGATCCCGGCTGGGGTCCTTTGGTCAAAACCGGGGTTATGGGAACCAAGTATATCGAGACGCCGGATAATATCGGGATGACCGCTTTCCGGACTGGCAGGTGGGAGGATCTGCCGGCTAACGATCAAGGACGCTACCAGTTCATCAATAGTCAGCAGTTTGACCAAAGTCTTCCCCCCACCGATCAATATTATCTACAGTGCACCCGCGGGATAAATCTTACCTCGGGGAAAACGGTTCGGGTGGTATACGCTTTGGTGGCTGCCCAGACCGAAAAGATATTAAAAAATAACGCCAATATGGCTCAAACCGTTTACGACAACTATTTCATCGGTCCGGAGCCCCCCAAATCCGCCAAGCTGGTGGTCACCCCCGGCTATCAGACGGTCAAACTCACCTGGGATAACCAGCCTGAGTCTTCGATTGACCCTTTAACCAGTAAGGCGGATTTCAAAGGGTATAAGATCTATCGCAGCACCGACATGGGTCAGACCTGGGGTACTCTGGTGACTAATCCGGACGGAAGCTTGGGTCCGGATTACATCCCCATCGCCATGTTCCAGAAGGAGAATCCCGACGATATTCTACCTCATACCTTCATGGACCACAACCTGACCAACGGGATAGAATATTGGTATTCCGTGGTTTCCTTTGATGCCGGTGATACCGCCGTACCCATAGAGCCGCTGCAGACCGCATTTGGCAGACCGGGAGAGGACATAAACTGTGTTGTTGCCTATCCCCGAACCGACCCGGCGGGCTATTACCCGCCCAGTGCGACCGTGCAACATAATTATACCGGGGATGAGGAAAAAAGCGATGGCATGGTCACCCCGGTGGTATACGATCAAAGCGTCGTGACCAGTCATCAGTATAAGGTGATCTTCACCGATGATCCCACTGCGACTTACTGGCATGTAGTGGATATGAATACGGGTGACACCCTGCTTAAGGATCAAACCAATCAGACTGGTGATACCGCAAGCTATCCGGTGGTGGATGGTATGCAGGTGATAGTGACCAACGGTGAAAAAGAGCCCAGTTCTTATGGACAGATCCAATTTGGAACCTCCGAAACCACCACTCTGCATATGGACCGTTTCTTAGGATGCATGGGTGAGATTTTTGGGGTTCCGGTGGGCGGAGACATGCACTTCCGCTCCACTTATGAGCTCCGATTCACCTCCCAGGGCTCACAAGCCTACAGCTTTTTTGACGACGTTACGCCGGTATGGGTTCCCTTTGAAGTGTGGAATACCTCCACCGGTCAACAGGTCTTGGTGGAAGTCTACGACTGGGCAGATAACGGTGTGTGGGACGTCAACCACCGGGATTATTTGGACGTAGTGAATGTCCCCTATGACGGACAGCCCCATCCCGAAGCATTTCCTTATTACCATTCCTGGTTCTTCGCCTTCGCCACCACCGATACGGATTATTCGGCTGGAGACATCTACCAGATCAAAGGGGCAAAGCTGAACGGTCCGGAGGATGAGTTTGTCTACCTATCTGGGGGAATTGACGCGGGAAAGGCAAAGCGGGAACTGTCGCAGATCAAGGCTGTTCCCAATCCCTATATCGTCCATGCGTTGTGGGAAAACAAAGAGGGGATAAGAAAAATCCAGTTCACCCATCTTCCGGATGTGTGTACCATTCGCATATACACCCTGGCTGGAGATCTGGTAAAGGCAATCGAACATGCCAACGGCAGCGGGACCGAGGATTGGGACATGCTCAACAAAGATCAAATGGGCATCGTACCCGGCGTCTATTTCTTCCATGTGGACTCGAAATATGGGCAGAGGTTGGGTAAGTTTGTGGTGATAAAATAGTCCACGCCTGTAATGGACAAACCGGATATTAGATAATCTCAAATAATTTCTCCTAAATACCCTCTCCCCCTCGGGGAGAGGGCAGGGTGAGGGGGAATTAAAGAAATCTTAAAAGAAGGAGTACCAAAATGAAGATAACCGTCTGGATTGCCATTTTGCTTATCTTGAGTCTGGCAAACTCGGTCTATCCCGCGGAGTTCTCCCGGGTGGGGACTATCGGGGGCCAGTTTCTCAAGATAGGGATGGGGGCTCGATACGTGTCGATGGGAGAGGCATCGGTCGCCTGCGTGAATGATGCCTATGCCATGTTCTGGAATCCCGCCGCTTTGACCCAGATTAAATCCTCCGATCTATCGCTGACCAACGTGGATTGGATCTCCGATGCCCAGCTCAACTATGCCAGCTTTGGCAAAGCCCTTAGTGAATACAGCGCTTTTGGAGTCAGTCTCACCGCCTTCACCATCGGAGATATGGAGGTGACTACGGTGGATGAACCGGAAGGCACCGGAGAGACCTTCACCGCCTCTTCTTATGCCCTGAGTTTGGGTTACGCCCGTCAGCTGACCGACAGATTCTCCGCTGGGATGAGCGCTAAATATGTTTGGGAAAGGCTCTCGGAGGAGAGGGCTTCCGGAATCGCTTTCGATTTCGGCACCCTCTTCTACACCGGTTTTAGAAGCTTGAGGATCGGAATGAACATCTCCAATTTGGGCCCCGAGCTAAAAATGGAAGGTCCCGAGCTGGACACCTATTACAATCCCCAGCCGGGAAATCCGAATTACGACAACGTTAATGCCAACCTGGCTGTGGATCCTTATGATCTGCCTCTGACCTTCAGAATCGGATTGGCTTATGATCTGATGAATTCACCCGAATCGAAATTCACCGTGTGTATGGATGCCAAGCATCCCAACGACAACGTTCAGCAGGCCAGCCTGGGTGGAGAGTACATCTGGAATGAAATGTTCTCTTTAAGAGCCGGGTACAAGTTTAATTACGAAGAGGAGGGCTTGACTTTAGGTGCCGGGATGAAGATAAAAGCGGGCAATAGCACCGAGATGAACATAAGTTATGCCTGGGCGGATTTCTCCCGCCTTTCCAGCGTTCACCGGTTCTCATTAGGATTTGAGTTTTAAAAGAAGTACACAAGCCTGTTCATCACGGACGCCCTTGTCCGTGATGCTCGAAGGTAACGGACAAAGTGCCTGTTACCAACAGTGAGTTTTTCGGAGTGCAGAAGCTTGTTGGAGCGAAGCGGAAATCCCGCTCAAGCGGGGCTTCTGCGGTTTTAACTCTTCTGTCGGGTAGCTCCCTGTTCGTCACGGACACCCTGTCCGTGACGAAATCATTGCAAGGTGAAAGAGCCCCGGTATTCTTCTCCCACGGGAATCATTCTGAATTTCAATTGCTAGCCGCAGGCTTTAGCCTGCGTTTTCCTTTTATATTGTGCAAACGAATGATATAGATCCACACTTCTGTTAACACAAAAGAGAAAGTTATTCAAGGATTTTTTTCAACAATTCTCTCGTTCGTCACGGACACCCTGTCTGTGACGAAATTGAAGTATTGGTATTATCCTTCAGATCCTTGGGATTATCATCCGCCCGTTTCCTGTTGATTGATAACATCAGCATGCTTAAAGAGGTGTTCCAACCAATTCTAACCAAGGCAAAATCATTAGGGAATATTTTTCAGCAGTTCCAAAACAAATCCGGCTGAATTATCTGCCGCTACTTTAAAGAATTCCCTCAATTCTTCGGTGGCGGTTTCGGAGCCGGAGCCGCCCGCCAAATCGGAACAGCTTCTCACAACCAAGACTGGGATTCCGTTTATATTGGCCACCTGCACCACCGCAGCAGATTCCATGTCTACGATCTGGGCATCAAACTTATTTTTAATATATTCCCTTTTCTCTTTTTGATCGATAAACGAATTACCGCTTACTCCTTTTCCCCCGATTCTCACCAGAGGAACCCGATCCTTAACAGGCTTAAGATTCAGATCCGGCACGGAGGATTTCGCTCTCTCTATAAATGTGCTATCTACATTGAAAAAGAGCATCGGTTTCATTTTATCTTCACCGGGTAAAACCACATAGATAGAATCGGGTATATATCCATCCTTTCCATAATAACCGTAATCATGTGTTGCCCATTGCTCCGGGATAACGATATCGCCTATATGATTGACCGAATCGATCCCTCCGCAGATGCCGGTAAAGATTATCTCTTGGGGATCAAATCTGTCTATCAAAAGCTGGGCGGTCATGGCAGCATTGGTCATCCCCACTCCGGAGCTCACGATTATCACGTTTCGGTTCTCCAACTTGCCGAACCAAAATATTCGACCTTTTACATAAAGGCTGTCCTGTAAAGTGAGCTTCGACCGCAGTAGAGCCCCCTCCTGGTCAAAAGCATACATCAACGCAATCCTCTTTTTCTCCTGGGCATGGGATGGGACAAAAGAGACAAAGACCAAAAACAAAATCCATATACCTACCATTTTCCTCATCATTTCTTTTTACCTCCTTGAGCTGTAAATAAGGTTTTTAAATGTTAGCTCGGGATGCTCACATCCCGAACCATATCTAGATCCTCGAATCCTCGACCCCTCTACCACTAAATCCCATTAGAACAAGTTTTCAACCTGATCTCACCCCCATTCCTATCTATTGTATGGAAATATACCTCTCCAATAATGTTAGAACATTCAAATCCTTGATTACTTGAACCCTTGAACCTTTGAACCCTTGAACCCTCTAATCCTTGAACCCTATTTCACCCTCTTGGAGAACCGCATCCAAGAAAAGGAGAAGATGATTATGCCAAAGACGGCTAAAGCCATTACCTCGGGGTAGAGGGCATCTATGAAAGCTCCCTTCATGATTATTCCGCGAACGATTTTCATAAAATAGCGCAGGGGATTGATGTAGGTAACGTACTGGATTGCCTTGGGCATGTTTGAGATGGGAGTGAAAAAAGCCGAAGTGAGAAGGGCAAATAGGGAGAAAAACCAGGAAAAGAACATCGCCTGCTGCTGGGTTTTGGCGATGGTGGATATGAATATCCCCACTCCCAGCGTGGTGAAAAGGTATAGAAATGACAGAGCATAAAGAAATGACCACGAGCCGACAAAAGGTATTCCAAACCAGATCACCCCGAAAGCGAGAGCTATAGACATCTCCAGAAAACCGATCAGGGCAAAGGGAATGATCTTTCCCAAAAGCAAGGCGGGAGTCTTTATCGGCGTGACCATCAGCTGCTCCAGAGTCCCGATCTCCCTTTCCCGGACGATGGCCATGCAGGTCAGCATCACCGTGATCATGGTCAAAAGCGTCGCCACGATGCCGGGCACCATAAAGTAGACCGACTTCGCCTCGGGGTTATAAAGTATCTTACCCTGAAGCGTCACCGGGGAAGTCAGGCCTGTGATCCTCTGGTTAAACTGGCTGGTTATGATATTGGCATACCCCAAAGCGATCGAGGCTGAATTGGCATTGGTCCCATCTACCATAAAACCTATCTTCACCGGTTTTCCCCGACCGATGTTTTTTGAGAAATCTTCCGGAACGATCATGGCTGCGTTGAATTTATTCTCCTTGAATCCGAGTTCTACTTCATTTAGGGGGATGTTGGATACCTGGGGGATGAAATAATCTCCGGTGGAAAAAGATCTTATATATTCGCGGGATAATTTGCTCTGATCAAAATCGTAGATCGCCGTGTAAATCAGCTTTACATCTGTGTTGGCGGTATAACCCAAAAGCAAAAGCTGAACCAAAGGCATCAGGAAGATTAGCCGGAGCATTATCCGATCCCGCATCACCTGGTGGAATTCCTTCTTCACCAAAGCTAAGGTGGTTCGAATCATCTTCTATCCTATCTTCAGCTCGAATTTCTTTGCCGCCACCGCTAGCAGTATCAAAGTCAGAAGGATCAGAAATATCGCTTCGATCCACAGCACGTTCAAGCTGGATCCTTTGAGCATTATCCCCCGGATTATCAAAAGAAAGTATCGGGCCGGCACGATGTAGGATATATATTGCAGTACCTTGGGCATGTTCTTGATCTCGAATATGAATCCCGAAAGCATCACCGACGGGAGCATGGTGATCAGCTGGGCGGCCATCATCGCCACCTGCTGGGTGCGGACTAAGGTGGATATCAGTATCCCGATGGAAAGCGCGGCGATGATATAGATTACTCCGAAGAGAAACAAGAGCCATGCCGATCCGACGAAGGGAACGCCGAAATGAAGCACGGCAAACAGGATGATCAGTATGCCGTCGAGCAGAGCCAGTCCGATATAAGGAATAACTTTTCCCACAATGACCTCTACCGGCGTCACCGGAGAGGTGAGAAGTTGTTCCATGGTGCCGGTCTCCTTCTCCCGGGCGACGGTTATGGAAGTAAGCAGAGCGGAGATCATCATCAGGATTGAAGCTATCAAACCGGGGACGAAGAAACGGGACGATTTTAAATCCGGATTATAAAGCACCTGTTGGGAAATGACCACTCCGGGAAGTTCCACCCCCGGGGGTAATCTATCCTCCAGAAACTGCTTGAGTATTATTCCCGTATAGCTGTAAGAGGCAGCTGCCATATTGGCATCCGCACCATCGATCAACAATCCCAGCTCATAGCGGCGAAGATCGGTCAGGGCCGAGGCAAAGCCGGGTCGTATGGTCAAGATTACGTTAGCGTCCCCGCTTTTTAAGGTTCTCTCCAGATCGGATATCTCGGGAGTTGCGGATGGTTCGATAAAATAACCCGAATTATAGAATTTCCGAACCAGCTCTCTGGAGTCCTCGCTTTTATCCGAGTCCAACACTGCCAGCTTTATGTTTTTGATGTCCAGGTTGATGGCATAACCATAAAGCAGGGTCATCATAATGGGCATCAGTATGGCGATGGTGAGCGAGCGGGAATCCCGGAGTATGTGCCGGACCTCCTTAATGGCAATGAACTTGATTTTATTCACTGGCGTTCTTCCTTGATATCAAGAATACGAATAGATCCTGCAGGGTATGCTGCTGGTGCAGCTTGATCAGCTCCTGAGGGTTGCCCACCTCGATTATCCTTCCCTGGTGCATGATGGAGATGCGCTGGCAGAATTCCGCTTCGTCCATGTAGTGAGTGGTGACAAAAATGGTGGTCCCCTCCTCTGCCAAACGATACAACATCTCCCAGAAACGCCGGCGAAAAACCGGATCCACTCCCGCGGTCGGCTCATCCAAGAACAGAATTTGGGGGGAGTGCAGTAAAGCTGCGGCCAAAGCCAAACGCTGCCGCCACCCCACCGGCAGGGAACCGGACAAACGACCGATGAACTCCGATAAATCCAAGCTTTTCGACAGTGACTCGATCTTTTTGCTCAGATCCCCCCGCGGGATCTGATAAACCGAGCCAAAGAACTTGAGATTCTCCTCCCCGGTCAGATCCTTGTATAGCGAAAATTTCTGCGACATGTAGCCGATGCTTTTTTTGATTTTCTCGCTCTCTCTAAAGATATCGAATCCGCTCACCGTCCCCCTGCCGGAAGTGGGCAAGAGCAGACCGCAGAGCATCCGGATGACCGTGGTCTTGCCTGCCCCATTGGCTCCCAGAAAACCGAATATCTCCCCTCTGGTCACGGTCAGGCTTATCTCATCCACGGCGATGAAATCGCCGAATCTCTTGGTCAGCTGGTCAATGATTACCGCGTTTTCCATTTATCACTTTCCCATCAGTTGGATGAACACATCTTCCAAATCGGGAGATACCTCCTCGACAAATCCCGGCATGATCCCTATGGCTTCAAGTTCGGTAAAGAAGCTATCAATGGTCATCTCGTTGTGAGGGTATAGGTGGAGGGTCGATCCGAATCTCCTGGCAGCTAATCCTTCGATCTGATTTAACTTTTCCATCCGTTCGGTCGTGGGTTGAACCTTCGCCAGATAAACTCTTCCGGCAAACCGATGGACCAGTTCCGACGGCGTCCCTTCGGCCAGTTTGGATCCCTGATAAATGAGGATGGCTCGATCCGCTAAGGCTACCTCATCCATATAAGGGGTGGAGACCACTATGGCAGATCCCCCTTTTCTCAGCCGGATCAGTATGTCCCAAAACTGCCTTCGGGAAAGAGGATCGACTCCGGTGGTCGGTTCATCCAGAATCAACACTTCCGGATCGTGGATCAAAGCACAGCTTAATGCCAGTTTCTGCTTCATCCCGCCGGACAAGTCGGCTGCTCGGCGGTTGCCAAAAGGTCCTAAACCGGAAAATTCGTAAAGAAGCTTCTTCTTTTGGTTAAATTGTTGATGGTTCAATCCGAAGAGCCCGGAGTAAAAATAAAGATTCTCCTCCACGGATAAATCGGGATAAAGGGAGAAGTTTTGGGGCATGTATCCCAATCGGGGTTTTATCTTTTTGAAATCCTGTGAGACGTCGAATCCGGCAATTGTGATTTCACCCGAATCGTACTGGATCAATCCGCAGATGGCACGGAATATCGATGTTTTCCCCGCTCCGTCAGGACCCACCAATGCCAAAATCTCCCCCTCTTTAGCGGCAAAGCTGAAATCCCTCACCGCCTGAATGGTGCCATAAGTTTTGTTCAATTGGCTGACCTGGATTAAGCTCATCGAATCTTCACTGAAACCGGCATGCCGACTTTAAGGACTTTACCGGGATTGGGAATGGTTATCTTGACCGCATAGACCAAGTCTGCACGGGCTTCCTTGGTCTGCACGTTCTTGGGGGTGAATTCGGCTTGATCGGAAATCCAGCTGACTTTACCATCCATAAGCTGCTTTTGACCGTTCTCCGGATCGATTTGGGCATGACCACCCAGACTGATTTTAATCAAATCTTGAGGAGGTAAATAAATCTTTACCCAGACCGTATCCAGCTTTGCGATTTTCACCAGCGGAGTTCCTATCCCTACTAATTCCCCCGCCTCCACGAATTTATTGGTAATCGTTCCCGACTCCGGCGATTTGGGAAAACAGTTGTCCAACTGTTTTCTTAAAAGAGAAATACCGGATTCCGCCTGGTTCAATTCTACTCTCGCAGCTTGATAGGTCGCATCTGCCTGTTTTTTGGTCAAGAGCGCCTGGTTATAGGTGATCTCGGTCTTGTCGTACTGCTGCTGATTGACCGAACCGGATTTCAAAAGAGCAGAGATCCGGTCAAATTCCTTACGGGCCAAGTCCAGGTTAAAGTCTGCCTGCTGGATGGTGATGCCGGATACTTCGATTTTGGTCTGAGCCATCTCTCTGGTCGCCTCGGCTTGATGCAGACGCAGCATGATGGTAACGGTGTCGATCTCTCCGATGGTATCACCCCGCACGATCTGATCACCCTCATCGAACCTCAAGTCTTTAAGCTGTCCGCTGGCTTCGGAAGAGACCACCACCTCCGTGGCTTCGATGAATCCCGAACCCCCCGGGGAAAGATCGCGCTGGCTGCACGAAATGAATAGTAAACTCACTATCAAAAAACATAGGTAATTGGCAAATCTCATATAACCATCCTCCTTAAACTAATCAAATATGAATGATCACTCGGTTTCATCTGCTATTTTACCTCAAGTCCGTGCAAAAACAGATCCACGACTTCTTTTTGACGCCTCCGGCGAAACTTCTTTTCGTCTTTGATCTCCAAGACGGAGTTCACCAAGGGTGACATGATCAGATAATATATGTTCATCCCCACGAAAGAAATTATGGCTTGTCTGCTGTCGACGTTTCGAAACCGCCCCTCTTTCTTGCCCGTATCGATAATGCCTTTCAGTTTTGAAACCAATCCTTTCTCCATTAGAAGACGGGTCAGGGCTCTCTTCATCCTTTCGCCTCCGCTGGCCGCTTCACGGAGAATTACGGGAATAAACTCGTTTTGCTTCTCGAATATTACATTATAGGCATGGGCTAATTTGGAAAAGACCGATTCAATGGAATCTTCCGCTTTTAAATTTTCCTCCAGCAGTTGAGCGATTTCATCGAAATGCCGGTTGAGGATGGTCTGGTAGAGGTTCTCCTTGGAGCGGAAATAGTAATATATCATCGCCTTGTTGATTCCGGACCGGAAAGCTATCCTGTCCACCCGGGCGCCGGCCAGCCCGAATTCCGCAAACTCCCTGCCGGCAGCTTCTAGGATTTTCTCTTCAGTCTTTTTGGGACAGGATTTTGGTGATATCATATTTTACTAACTGTTTAGTTTAACTATTCAGTTAAATTATATACGATCCCATCGGGACAACGTTTCAATTTTTCTTAAAGATAATTTTCACTCGGAAAATACAAGATAAAGAACAGCCCTATCACAATTCGATCTCTTCCTTTTGCCTTTTGCTGTGAGATATAAAAGTAAGAGATGAAAGCTTGAAGCGTAAGTATTAAAGCTGATGATTCCTTAGGATCGGGCAGGTTGTGTTTGACGGTTAGGAAGTGAAGCTGGTACTGGGTCGGTTCTAATGGTTTTACCCCCTTTTCTTTTTAATCAAGCGATCGAATTGAGTTGTTTCAACCGTTTATCTTTGAGCGAATCTGCTTTTTGAAAACCCACACCCCTTCGGCTCTGGTCTTCCTGTCGTCGTTCAGCTGAAAGGCCAGTTTTCGAAATCAGCTCTTGGTCGGTCATTTTGATCTCAAGTATTCTTTAATATGGACACCAAAAATCCGGAAAGCTTGCGGGAATTTTGGTATGTTAACTCAAAAATCAATTAATCGACAGCCTTGTAGCATTTTGATGCATGATATATTACTTGCCTTGATCTTAACCCCTCTTTATGAAATAGACCTCTATTTTTATTAAAGGTTTAACTGCTTGGTCATATATTTCCAAGTTGCATCAGGAGCTACTCCTGATGCAATATGGTGAGAAGAAAAAGCAGTGACATGAACCGAATGGTTCATGGCGGAGAGACTGGGGTTCGAACCCAGGAGGACCTTTTGGGCCCTACACGCTCTCCAGGCGTGCTCCTTAGACCAACTCGGACATCTCTCCGTCTTCAAAACTACTCAATATTATTACTTCTATCTAACAGTTGTTTGAAAGCTCTTCCCCCCTTGTATCT
>Ga0256868_10000115_pt1 | contig 46604 bp, 43 predicted proteins | sample RVTome_13_FD_187341 | JGI IMG/M metagenome (GOLD analysis project Ga0256868, IMG submission 187341) | Soil microbial communities from uranium-contaminated site in the Upper Colorado River Basin, Wyoming, United States - RVT92D227 HiSeq ...
TATGCGGCGCATGGGTTGCCAGGAACGGCGCGACTACTGCATTGCCAGCAAGTGCATCGTCTCCAATCCGAGTTGCGCGGCCAATCGGCTGCGGGCGGAATTGGAGATCATGCGGCAGATCCTGATGGAGTTCCGCGCCGAATATCTGCGCCGGATCGGGCGCGGCATCGGGGCGGAAGATTTACGCATGCCCTCCAGGGGGCGCAAGCGCGAGCCGCGCCAGGCCGAGGCGCCGAAATTGAGCACCTTCTCAGAAGGCGGCTCGGAACGGCCGGCGGTGCCGCCGAAACGGCTATTGCGCCGCGATTCAACCGAAAGAAACCGCTAAACAAAATAACCTTCATGCCGATTCCTCCGGAAGAAGTTCGCCGCATCGCGGCTCTCGCTCATCTGCAGTTCAGCGAAGCGGAGATCGAACGATTTTCCAGTGATCTCTCCCGCATCCTCGATTATATTGATCAGTTGAAAGAAGTGGATACGGAAGGAGTCGCGCCGCTCATCCACGTTTTTGACCGCCGGGGCAGCGGAAGGCCGGACCAGGTCGGCGCCTGCCTGCCGGTTCAGACCGCGCTGCGCGACGCGCCGCAGCGTCAGGGCGATTTTTACCAGGTTCCCAGAGTTGTCACTTAGCCCCAGCATTCCCTTTAATGGACAGGCCATCGGCGTTATACCCGCTCGCTTAGCCTCAACCCGCTTTCCCAACAAACCGCTGGCCCTGATTAATAACGTCCCGATGATCTGCTGGACTCTGCGTTCCGCCGCCCGGGCCAAGGCGCTCTGCGACGTTTTTGTGGCGGCGGAGGATGAGGCGTTGGCTGAGGCCGTGGAGAAACACGGAGGCAAGGCCCGGCTGGTCAAAGGGGATTTCCGGTCGGGCAGCGACCGGGTGGCCGAGGCGGTGCGGGGAATGGACGTGCCGGCGGTGGTGAACATCCAGGCGGATGAACCGTTCATCGAAGCAGAAACCATTGACCGGGCGCTGGGGCTTTTGGAGGCGAGACCGGAATTCGACGCGACGACGGCCGTGCGGCCAATGCGCAATGCGGACGAGTATCTGAATCCCAATTGCGTGAAGGCGATTCTGGATCAGAGCGGACGCTGCCTGTATTTTTCGCGGGCGCCCGTGCCGGCTCAGAGGAATCCCGTTCGCGGCCAGGAATTGCCCGCGGGCTTTCCCTTTTATAAGCATATCGGACTTTACTGTTTTCGCAGAATGGCGCTGACGCGCTTTGCCCAACTGCCGGAATCGGTTCTGGAGGCTTGCGAAGGCCTGGAACAGCTTAGGCTGTTAGAATACGGAGCCAAGATCGGCGCCATCATCACGCATCAGTGCGCTCCGGCGGTGGACGCGCCGGAGGATCTGCTAACATTGGAAAAACACATTATCGAGAAGGGCCTGGGAATAAGCTAAACCTATGACCAAGTGCACCAAATACATTTTTGTCACGGGCGGCGTGGTATCCTCGCTGGGCAAGGGGATTGCCGCCGCGTCCGCCGGGCTGCTGCTGAAATCGCGCGGGCTGTCGGTGACGATGCTGAAGCTGGATCCCTACATCAATGTGGATCCGGGCACGATGTCTCCCTACCAGCACGGGGAGGTTTACGTCACGGATGATGGTGCCGAAACGGACCTGGATTTGGGGCATTATGAGCGCTTCCTGAACAAGGAGATGAAGCGGGTCAATAATGCCACCACGGGGCAGGTTTATTACACGGTCATCGAGAAGGAACGGCGCGGAGACTATCTCGGGGGGACGGTGCAGGTCATTCCCCACATCACGGACGAGATCAAGGCGCGGATCCGCGAAGCGGCCAACGTCAACGGCGGACACGACGTGCTGATCACCGAGATCGGAGGAACGGTAGGCGATATCGAATCGCTGCCCTTTCTGGAGGCGATCCGCCAGATGGGGTTGGAGATGGGCCGCGAGAACGTGGTCTACATTCACCTGACGCTGGTGCCGTACATCCAGGCGGCCAAGGAGATGAAAACCAAACCGACGCAGCATTCGGTCAAGGAGCTGCGGGAAATCGGGATTCAGCCGGATATTTTGATGTGCCGGATGGAAGGGCCGCTGTCGCGCAGCGCGCGGGAGAAGATCGGATTGTTCTGCAACGTGAAAGCGGAAGAGGTGATCGAGGCTCGCGACGTGGAATCCATCTACGAAGTGCCGATCATGCTGGAGAGCAACGGCTTGGGGCGTCTGTTAGTCGAAAAATTGAGGCTTCCGGCCGCTCAGCCGGATTTGACCGAATGGGAGAATTTCGTCCGGCGGGTGAAGTTCCCATCGAAAACGGTGCGCATCGGGATTTGCGGGAAATACGTGGAGCTTCGAGACGCTTATAAATCCATCATCGAGGCGTTCGTGCATGCGGGGGCGATGAACGATGCGCGGGTGGAGCTGGTCTGGATTTCGGCGGATGAACTCAAGGACGGGCGCAGTTCGGCGGGGCTGGATCAGATCCACGGCCTTCTGGTGCCGGGCGGATTCGGTGAACGAGGCATCGAAGGGAAGCTGAACGGCATCCGCTACGTGCGGGAGGGGAAGATCCCCTTCTTCGGCATCTGTCTGGGGCTGCAGTGCGCGGTGATCGAATTCGCGCGCAACGTCTGCGGTCTGGAAAATGCCAACAGCCGAGAATTCCATCTCGATACGCCGCACCCGGTGATAGACTTTCAGCCCGGCCAAAAGGACATCGAGCGCATGGGCGGCACCATGCGGCTGGGGGCCTATCCGTGCGACCTCGCCCGCGATTCGCTGGCGCACCGGATTTACCGGCAGGATCGGGTAGAGGAGCGTCATCGGCACCGTTTTGAGGTCAATAACGAATACCGCGCTCAATTAGCCCAAAGGGGAATGCGCTTTTCGGGGATCTGGACGGAAGGGGATCTGGTGGAAATCATCGAACTGCCGGATCACCCGTGGTTCCTGGCGGTGCAGTATCATCCCGAACTCCGATCGCGTGCGGCCATGCCGCACCCGATTTTCGTGGATTTTATTCGGGCGGCGGTGAACTATAGCGAAGGTCGGCGGTGATGAATCCGGTCGCTATCGGCAACATCAGAGTAGGGCGCGGCGAGCCTCCGGCGCTGATCGCCGGACCGTGCGCGATAGAATCCTATGAGATTCTCTTCGAGACGGCCCGGCAGGCCCGAGATCTGGCGGGCCAGTTCGGATTCGGCTACATTCTGAAATCCTCCTTCGAGAAAGCCAACCGGACGTCGCGCAACTCTTATCGGGGACCGGGACTCGAAGCTGGACTGGAGATGCTGGGGCGGGCCAAGCGCGAGTTGGACGTGCCGGTGCTGACCGATATTCACGGCCCGGAACAGGCCGAGGCCGTGGCCAAAGTCGCCGATTGCCTGCAGATTCCGGCTTTCTTAAGTCGGCAGACCGAATTGATCGAAGCCGCGGCCAGGACGGGATTACCCATCAACATCAAGAAGGGGCAATTCTTGGCGCCGGCGACCATGGCCTACGCCATTGAAAAGGCGCGAGCGGCCGGTCGGGGCGGAGTTTTGTTGACGGAGCGAGGGACATTTTTCGGTTATGGGGATCTGGTGGTGGATATGCGGTCGCTGGTGCAAATGGCCGAAATGGGCGTTCCGGTGATCTTCGATGCGACGCACAGCGTGCAAAAGCCCTCTGGCATTCATTCCACCGGAGGAGACCGGCAATACATTGCGCCGCTGGCGATGGCGGCCGCGGCGACGGGGGCCATTGACGGCCTTTTCCTGGAGGTGCATCCCGATCCGGACAAGGCCCTGAGCGACGCATTCTCGCAATTACCCTTAAACAATTTACACAACTTTCTCAAACGGCTGCGGGAAATTTTCAAAGCCGCGCGGCCTTAGCAAACTAAGCTCAAAGGAGGACGAGCATCGTGAAAAAACTGCGTCTCAAAAAAGGACAAGAACGCAGGATCCTGGATGGCAGCCTATGGGTGTTCTCGAATCAGGTGGATGAGCTCCTGCGCAATTATGGGCCCGGTGAGTTGGTGCGCATTATGGATCGGGGCGGCGAATTTCTGGGCATTGGCTATGTCAATCCGCAATCGCTGATTGCGGCGCGGATTTTGACGCGGGAAGACCGCGAGATCAACGCCGACTTCTTCCATCGGCGTTTTGCCGCCGCGCGCGCGCTGCGCCAGCGGGTGCTGCCGGAAGAAGAGGCCGTGCGGGAGATCTACTCGGAATCGGACGGCCTGCCGGGATTGGTGGTGGATCGCTATCGAGACGTCCTGGTGGTGCAGATCACGACCGCGGGGATGGAGAGGCAGAAAGAACTGATCGTTTCATGTCTCAAGGATTTTTACAAGCCGGAGGCGATTTTCGAGCGGTCGGACGTAGCCGTCCGAAAGCTGGAGGGATTAGGCGATGCCACGGGCACGCTCTATGGCAAGCTGCCGTCGAAGCCGATCCCGGTCGTCTATTCCTCGCTGCTGATACCGGTTGACGTCAGTAAGGGTCAGAAGACCGGCTTGTACCTCGATCAACGGATGAATTTGCAATTTATCGAAGATATCGCTCATGGCGCGCGGGTGCTGGATGCCTTCTGCTACACCGGCATCTGGGCGCTGAAGGCGGCGCGCTTCCGGGCCGCCGAGGTCATCCTGCTGGACGATTCGGAATGGGCGCTGGAGATCGCCATGCACACGGCTCGGCGCTGCCGGCTGGGCGGCCGCATGGAGGCCATCCGAGGCGACGCCTTCAACGTGATGAAGAAGATGATCAAGGACCAGGAGAAATTCGACGTAATCATCCTGGATCCGCCATCCTTCATCAAGTCGAAGCAGCAATTCCAGCGGGGTTATCGGGGGTATTTCGACATCAACCAGAGGGCGCTGAACCTCTTGAACGATGGTGGATTCCTGGTAACCTGCACCTGTTCGCATCATATGGATTGGGATTCCTTCGCCGACGTGATCTCGGGAACCTTGAAAGCGGCCGGCCGGCAGGGACGGGTGATCTTCAAGGGGCGGCAGGGGCCGGATCATCCGGTGCTGCAGGCGATGCCGGAGACGGAATACCTGCGCTGCGTGGTGTTGCAGGTGAACTAATTTCCATCAAAGTAGACCAGCCGTACGCCTCAACATGAAGTCGCGGCAATCGCGGCGTGGGGGCCACGCCGCCGCCTCAGTGCGACTTTACTTCTCCGGCCTTTCGGGAGGCCGCGTTGCCTCAACGCGGCAAGCATTATCGCGGCGTGGAGGCCACGCCGCCTCCTCAAATGCAGGGGCGAGGCACGCCTTGCCCCTGCATAAAATTGGATGATCAAGGTTGCCAATAGCATTGGCCGAAGATAAGAATAGAGGACAGAGCAGCCCGCCTCTGCAGCGCGCAAGCCGGAGGCGGGCTTTTTTCGCCTGGGCGATTCTTCTGGCCTACGCGGCATTTATAGACCTGACGCTTGCGACCGTTCCTGTTTGGCGGGAGAGGCTGATTGAACGCTTCGGGCCGGGAGTGTTCGCCGTGATCACGTACGGCGCGGCCGTCATTCTGGTCAGCGTTGTCCTCGGAGTGATGATCTTCCGCAACCGCGAGAAGAATATCTTCGCCTATCTGTCGCTGGTGGCCATCTTGCTCTTTTTGCGGCATGTCGTGCAATATTGGATTACGATTCCCATCGAACAGATTCACTTCATCGAATACGGGATCATGGGGTTTTTGGCCTATAGCGCGCTGAAGCATCACTTGCGAGGCTGGGGATTGGTTGGGGTTGCGATGCTGCTGACTCACTTTTTCGGCATGATTGACGAGTGCATCCAGGGGAATTTGGCCAGCCGGGTAGGCGAACAGCGGGACATGCTCTGGAACGGGCTGGCGGGATCGTTGGGACTGGCGGCGGTGGCTTTCGCTCTGAAGCCAAAATTTATTCGTGGGCGCAGCGGGCGCCAAGAGCTGGCCGCGGGATTAATCATCGTCGGACTGTGCCTGCCGATCCAGGGTTATTTCAACAGCGCCATTGCTCAATTCGGGAGGCTGATTCGGGACGAGGAGATCCAGGTGGTTTTTCGGTCGCGATTGGCGGCTGAAAAATTGTTGCGGTATAATCACAAAATCGAGCAGTTTCATCGAGAGATCGCGCCCAGAGTCGGCAAGGCGAAGGGGTATGAAATTATTCCGCTGTTGCACGACAAGATTCACGAGGAAGCTCTGGTGCACATGTCTCGCTGCAGACGGCATCTTTTGGAAAATGACTCTTTTGTGGCCTTAAAAGAATTCCAAATCACTTCGAACTATTATGGGCGGTTTCTTCAGGGGACGCCGCTGGATTTGCCGGCGGAAGAGGTGGCTCGGCTGACCGAGGCGGTGGGCGATTCGGCGCGAGTGCCGTATGCTTCTCCGGTCGCGGAGCACTTGATCACCAAATTCCGCGAATGGCAGATGTGGCTGGTGATCGGGCTATTGGAGGGAGCAATTCTGGGGAGTCTTATAAAAATATTCTACCGAAAAGAGCGCAAAGAAGGCGAAATGGACGCCAAGACCGGCTAATTAGCCAGCGAGCGGCTTTAGCTCAAGACCCTCGAGGAATCTCTCCTGAAAATCATCTTCTTCGACGAGGTTTACAACTTTGATCAGGCCGCGCAGGCGCCTGAACGGATCGTCGTGGATGGGCAAAGCTTTTGCCGCGCCGAGCAGGGCTCCGTCGTTCAGGAAGGCAACTTCCTTAACCATGGCCGGCACGAGGCCGATTTCCTTCAGATCCGCTTCCTGAAGATCGCGGGCGAAGGCTCCGGTGATGACGACTTTGCCGATGCCCGACAAGGCAAGACCGGCGCGACGGGAGAGCATCACGACGCCGGCGTGAATGGCGGCCTTGGCCAACTGCAGGGCGCGCACATCCTTCTGATTCAAGCTTATTTCCGGATTCTGATCCTGAAGCAAAACTTTAGATGATCCCGTGAATTTGCCGTCCGATCGGAGCATTTGGCGGTGGATAAGTTCGGCCAGAAGAGCGATTAAGGCGGAGCCGCAAAGGGCGGATTTGGGCCGTTTGCTGGGGGGCAGCAGCTTCCAGCCGGCAGCATCGCGAATCACTCCGGTGGCGATGCCCGGACCAGCCGGCGCTCCGCAGGAGATGCCGCCGCCTTCAAAGGCCGGGCCGGCGGCGCACGAGATCACCCAATAAAATCGGCCATCCCAGAGGGCAATTTCGCTGTTCGTCCCCAAATCCATGACGAGAGTCGGCGCCAGAGCAGCCTGATGAATATTCAGATAGTTCAGGACGGCGAGGAGATCCGAACCGATAAAACCTTGCAGTGGACCGCAGAGGGAAAGGCTGCCATCCCGGAGCGAGGTCACGATCGCCGATTGACCCTCCAACGGCGAGCGAAACGGAGCGACGGACAATGTGGTCTCGGGGAGACCGCAGGCCAGATGGAGCATGACCGTATTGCCAACGGCTATCGTGGGCGCCTCGGCGAGGCTTATTCCGGAAGGGATTTCGGCGGCCAGTTGGTCTAAAGCGGACTGAAGGGCTTCCAGAATGACAGATTGCATTCGCTTGAGAAGGGACGGATCTCGCGCGGCGACGAGGCGGGTCATGACGTCGGCGCCGTAGGCGCGCTGTGGATTGTAGCCGCGCGCGATAATTAGGGGCTCGCCGCTGCGCATATCCACGAGGGCGCTGACCAGCCCGGTGGTGCCGATATCCGCGGCGATGCCGAGAGGCTGCGCGGGTGAAAAATCCGCGCCGCGCTCGATGCGAAAACGGAGATGCCAATCGGGATCGCTTTCGAGGATGGCGCCGGAAATGGCGGAATGACGGCAAGCCAAACGCCAGCCGCCATCGAGATCGGCGGGCGTTAGCCATTCGCTGTCGGCGGGATCTGGAGCGGGCGGCCGCGCGAGGATACGAACGCGGCATTTGCCGCAACGACCATCGCCGCCGCAATCGGCGCGAGGATGACGCCCCAGCAAGCGAAGCTGATCCAGAAGAGACCCAGGGCCAGCGGGAACGGCGAGGCGCTTCCCAACGCGAGCCCGGGACTTTTCGCTTGACACGAAGACCTCGAAGAAATATATTGTGATATTTTAGTTACGTTTATAACCCGGCAGGGGCGAGGGTGTTCCTTATGTCTCGGCCTTTAGTAAAGAGATGGCCAAAAATCATCTGAACCGCGGATGGCACGGATGAAACGGATTTCACGGATAAGTCGCTGCAGCATAATCAGTTTGGTCGTCATGCTCTGGACGGCTCAACTGACCGGCGCGCAAGGCAAGGAGGATTGGCCGGCGTGGGATCCCAAGAATCCACCCCGAGGCATAGACTTCTCCAATATCGCTCGGACCAACCGGACACACCGCAAGGGAAACTTGTGGCTGACGGTGACCAACTGGGGCTTCATCGGGAACTTCACGCAGACTTCGACGCAGGCCATGGAAGATCCCGAATATCCGGGCATTTGGGCGCCGCAGTGCGAGTATCCGGGCAACTCGGACGTGCAATATCTTTACCAGGGCGGACTATGGGTTGGAGCCCTGGTTCAGGAGGGGGGATTCGAATATCCCCGAGTTTCGATTGGAACGGCGGGATGGGTCGAGGGACATGAATTTCAGCCGGGGCAGGTTGGAGGCCTGCCGATCGAAGAGCACGGCATTCTCGAACGTTCGACCATTCCCAACACCTACAATCGCCTGGGTGAGGCGGTTTACAGCGAGGATGCCATCGCCGAGCAGGATTTCATTGCGGCATACAGCGATACCTTGACAGAGCAGTTCTGGGTCTTGCCGGACGCGATTGACGGGCCGCATTTCCCCTTGGGCATTCGGGTCGAGCAGAGGTCGTATTCCTGGTCCTACAATTATGCTCAGGAATTCATCCTGATTGATTATGTGGTGACGAACATTGCCTCCAACTTCTTAAAAAACCTTTATGTGGGACTCTATATTGACGCGGATGTCGGTTGGGAGTTTGAAAATGTCGTGAAGGACGATGACATCTGCGGATTCCAGCAGTGGTATTATTATGACCGAATCTTGCCGGGCGGGGGAACGGTGTATGATTCATTGATCATCAATACGGCCTGGATCGCCGATAATGACGGCCGGCCGCAGGAAGTGGAATCGGGATCGCAGTTCACCTGCCCGGCGGTGACGGGGGTGCGGGTGGTGCGGGCGCCGAATCCGCGGCTGCGCACTTCCTTCAACTGGTGGATCCGCAATCCCAATCCGAATCTGGATTACGGGCCGGCCTGGGTAGATGACGGCGCTCAAAGTGAGTGGACTTCGACCTGGGGCACGCCCGAGGGCGACGCCCGCAAATATTTCGTGCTTTCCAACGGCGAATTCGATTTCGATCAAGTTTATGTGCGCGATCCGGAATGGATCCAGGATCATCCACAAGTCCTTCGAGACGTGGAAACGGGGGAAATTCTGGAGGAGCACGATTGGAAGATCGAGTCCAATTCGCAGTACGCCACCGATATCGCCAACGGCTACGATACGCGCTACATGATTTCCTGGGGGCCGCTGGGGATTTACGACCACACGGACGCGCAAGGGAACGACATTTACCGGTTGAATCCGGGCGAGGAATTTCACATGACGGTGGGATATGTGGCCGGGGCGGCGTTTCACGACCTTCAGAATCCGCAGGAAGATCCCGACGCGATTGATCCCGGCAAATTCAACTTCGCCAACCTGCGCTACAATTCGGCCTGGGCGGCGCGGGTGTACGACAACGAGATGATGGATTCGAACGGGGACGGCTGGTTCGGCGAAGACGTCGGCGCGGACGGCCTCTACGCGGCGCAGGTCGGAGAATCGGTCATCTATTTCGGCGAGTTTCAGGGAATCTACACGGGGCCGGATGACGATGGCACCGAACGGAATGGGCGGCTGGATGAGGGGGAAGACGAAATCTATCGGCCGGAATTCGTTTTTGACCCGCGATACGGCCAATTGAATATAGGCTACACGCGCTTCAATCACGTTCTCGATCCGGGAGACGGCATCCCCGACTTCAAGGGGCCTCCCCCGCCCCCCATTCCGGAGCTGTCCTACGAGTTGACCGAAGATGCGATCCTCCTCCGCTGGAAGAATAACGCCGAAGACGAAGGATATTTCGATCCGTTCTCGGGCGTGCAGGATTTCGAAGGTTATCGGATCTATGTATCCAACAGCGGCCTGGAGAACGATTTTCATCTGCTGGCGGATTTCGACCGGGTGGACTTCGCCTATTTCTCGGCGAACGATTCGCTGGCAACACATCCGGATGGCCGGACCAATGCGCCTCCAGATACCATGATCAATTCGGTGTTTCTGTACCGACAACCGTTCGGGCAGAATACGGGGCTCGAGGCCATTCAAGAGACGGATTCGACCTACATCTATATTCTGCAGGATGCTCACCCCTGCTTTCCGCGATATTACGCGGTCTGCTCGTATGACTATGGCGATCCTCGGTCGGGAACGGAGCCACTGGAGACGGCGCGAAACGCCAATGCTCTCTATCTGGCTCCGGCGGGGAATCCGGCGGAGGAGGTGAAGGCGGTGCCAAACCCGTACCGGGCATATCTGGATTATACAGCCAATTACAGCAATGGACTTTCCTGGGAAAATCAGGACGACGGCACGCCGGAGTTCTTTCCGCAGACGGATCGGAGATTGGAATTTATCAACCTGCCGGCCGAGTGCCTGATCCGAGTTTATACTCTGGGCGGCGATCTGGTGCAGATTATTCCGCATTCGGCCAGCGAACTTAACGACCTGGGCGATGGAAACTTACAGTGGACCAGCCAGAATTCTGAAAGCTGGGATTTAAACAGCCGCAACGGGCAGCAGATTGTGGCCGGGATCTATTTATTCAGCGTGGAGGACCTGACGGCGGGAAACAAGGGGAAAATCAAGACGGGAAAATTCGTGGTGATAAGGTAGTATTGAGTTTAGTGTTGCGGATTTTTAACCATATTTGTGGTTGATTTTGACGCGTTTCGGCGACGGAATAGATTGCCCGGGATCTTTGAGATAAACTGCCGAGGTTGGAAAAAGGTGGCTTCCTAGCCCGCTTTGCGCCCCAAATGAGTAAATTATTATCGTAGATATAGTTGACCGCCGCAAGGCGGTAGGATGCGATGATCGTGAACTTCTGGGGGTGCGATGATGGAACGGATGGGCGTGATTCTGGGCAGTGCGGCAGTTCTGGCACTTCTGTGGGGCTGCGCGAAGGATGAATCGAGTTCGCCGGAGGATCCGGGATCGGGACTTGTTCTGGATACGACGGAGGTAATTATAGTTTCGGTGCAATATGCCGGACCACCGATTATCCCCTTCCCAAGCAACGGTGACATCTGGATGAGTACGTGGGGGGACGATGACCTGTTGTACGTCACCTGGGGCGATGGCGCGGGGCCGGGACCGCAATATGTTATCCCCGCATTCGGTACGGACGCCGGTGTGGCCGCGCTGGCAGGGACGGTGCCCGAATTCACCAATGTCAACAGTCCCTTCGAGTGCATTCGCAGCATTCATGTGCCCGATGGCATCGCCTGGGGCATGCAAGATGATAAGCCCTCCAGTCTGTTGTGCTGCGGGGGGAGATTATTTTTTGCGGGGCATACCCCTCTCGACGAGTTGTGTTATGGTTACATCGCCTTTTCCAACGATCACGGCCTGACGTGGACCGAAGTTCCCAATTCGCCCTGGACGATGGCTGCCAATAGCGCATTTCAAGTTCTAGTGCTCATCAACATGGGCAAGAACTACGGATTGAACACCGACGGTTTTGTCTACGGGCTGGGTTGCTCGAAAAACTGGGGGCAAGGAGATGGCCAGGCCTTTTTGTGCCGAGTTCCCAAAAACTCCATCGAGGTCTATGAGGAATACGATTACTATGCCGGCAAGGACTCCAGCGACGCCCCCATCTGGGCCTCCAGCGAGACGGCAGCTCAGCCTTTGGAAAATCTGACGACCTACGGTCACGGATCAGCGATTTACCATGAAGGTTCGGGGCACTATATCTTCATGGGGGACGCCGGATTTTATGCCGCGACCCAACCTTGGGGTCCTTGGGAAATCATACCCAATCTCCGGAACCAATATAACACCGGCTGGGAGGGAGGATACTTGCCTGGCATCATCAGCAAAGACGCTGGTGAGGATTATTTCTATTTCACGCTGGCGGGGCAGGATTCCGTGATTGACTATGGCTGCCATATCGGGAAAATTCAACTGGAATTGGCCGAGATCATTCCGTAGGGGGGTGAAGGGAACGTTGTTAGCTTTATGATTGACAAGAAAGATTTGCGCCGGGTCCTGATGTGGATTGGATTGGCGCTCCTCTTTAACCTCGGCGTGCTCTACTTCCGAGGTCACCAGAAAGCCCTCGAGTTTTTCACCGGTTACCTCATCGAGTACTCTCTCTCCGTTGACAACCTTTTCGTCTTCATTATGATTTTCAGCTTCTTCGGGGTGAATAGCTCGCAGCAACATAAGGCGCTGCAGTGGGGCATTGCCGGCGCCATTGTCTTTCGCATGATCTTTGTCCTATTCGGCGTGGCGCTGATCCATCTTTTTCATGAAATCATTTACGCCTTCGGCGCGCTGCTGATTTGGAGCGCCTGGAAAATGGCGTTCTCCCAGGAGAAGGAACTCGATCCGGACAAGATTGCGCTGGTGCGATGGTTCCGCAAGATTTTTCCTGTGACCAAGGAATATATCGGAGACAAGTTTTTCACCCGGACTCATGCGGGAATCGCCGCCACACCGCTGCTCATCGTCGTGCTGGTGGTGGAAAGCTCGGACATCATGTTCGCGATTGATTCGATACCCGCAATTTTGGCGATCACGCAGGATCCGTTCATCGTCATCACCTCGAATATTTTCGCCATCATGGGATTGCGGTCGCTCTATTTCCTATTGGCCGACGTCATGGGGCTTTTCCGCTTTTTGAAGCATGGCGTGGCTCTGATCCTGGCCTTTGTAGGATTGAAAATGCTGATCATGGACATCTATAAGCTGCCGACGCCAATTTCTTTGGCGGTGATTGTAATGATTCTGGCGGCGTCCATCGTGGCATCCAGGGTGATAAAGACGAAGGAGAAACTTTCCTCTTGACCGGGGCCGCAAAAATGAGTAGATTATGTGATTCTTTTAACAAGGATGCCTTTACGCCATGATCGTCGGCATGGGCATAGACATCATCGAGGTTGAACGGCTGGCGCGGAACCTGGCCGATAAGGACGGCCTGGCGGAAGAGATCTTTTCGGCAAAAGAGATGGCTTATTGCCGCAAGAAGCGGTATCCCGCGCAGCATTTCGCGGCGCGATTCTGCGCCAAGGAGGCGTTGTTCAAGGCTCTGGGAAGCGGCAAGCGAGGGAAGCTGTCGTGGCGGGACGTTGAGACAATCAACGACGCGAAAGGTTCGCCCGTCGTGCGGCTTCGGGGCGCGACAAAAGAACGCGCGAAAGAACTCGGGGTGACCCAAATCTGCGTATCACTTTCGCACACGCGGCAGACGGCGGCGGCGTGTGTCATCTTGCAATCAGCGAAGAACTGACGTCGGGGTCCGGGGCGATCCCGACTCTGCACTAAAATCCAGGGAAGGTACATGAGCAACATCGGCTCCTATGAGGAGAAAGCCAGGGGATTTGATTGGTCGGCCTCCGAAAAAGAACTGGGCTATAAGTCGGGCGATAAAATTAACATCGGCTGGTACTGCTGCGACCGTATTTGCCAGCAGGGAAAGGGAAAGAAGCCGGCGCTGATCTGGGAGGACTATCAAGGCCATATCAAGCGATTTACATTTGACGATATGCGGACGATCACGAACAGCTTTGCCGCGTATTTTCAGAGGCTGGGCCTAAAAGCCGGGGATCGCATCTGCATTTTCATGGATCGCGTGCCCGAGCTGTACTTTTCCTTTCTGGGCATCCTCAAAATGGGCGGCGTGGCGCAGCCGCTCTTCTCGGCGTTCGGCGATGAGTCGCTTTTCACGAGATTGGAAAACGCCCAAACATCTGCGATTCTGACTCAAAAAAAGCACGCTCCCAAGGTGCGCAAAATCCTGAGCCAATTGCCCAATCTCAAGCACATCATCGTGGTAGACTCCGATGGAACAGGTCTGAAAGAGCGAGAGATTACCTACAGCATGGAGAAAGAGCCGAAGCTCGATAAATTCGACGTTCATCCTTCGACGGCGGAGACGCCTTCGGTGCTGCATTATACGTCTGGGACGACGGGGCAGCCGAAGGGGGCACAGCATGTGCACTATTCGCTGATTTCGCAATATCTGACGGCGAAATGGGTGTTGGACTTGCAGGAGAACGACATCTACTGGTGCAATGCCGATCCCGGCTGGGTGACGGGAACGTCGTACGGCATCATCGGGCCGTGGGCGAACGGGACGACGCAAGTAGTGCTGGATTCGGGTTTCAATGCCGAGCGATGGTATCAGACAATAGAAAAACATAAGGTGACAGTATGGTATTCGGCTCCCACGGCGATACGCCTGCTGATGAAGGAAGGGACGGCCATCGTCAAGAAGCATAACCTGTCATCGCTGCGGCATCTATGCAGCGTGGGCGAGCCGCTGAACGCCGAGGCCGTGCTCTGGTCGAAGGAAGCGTTCGGGATGATGTTCCACGACACCTACTGGCAGACGGAGACGGGCAGCATCGTCATCACGAATTATCCCGGCATGCCGATCAAACCCGGATCCATGGGCAAGCCTTTTCCGGGAATCATGGCCACGGTGGTAGATCCCAAGACGTTTGAGCCGATCCAGAAGCCCGGCACAGTTGGATTGATCGCTCTGAAACCCGGATGGCCTTCGATGTTCCGCACCTACTGGAACAATAAGGCCACCTACGACAGTAAATTCAAGAACGGCTGGTATATCTGCGGCGATCGGTCCAGCATTGACGCCGAGGGCTATTTCTGGTTTGTGGGGCGCGATGACGACGTGATCAATACCGGAGGGCATTTAGTGGGGCCGTTCGAAATTGAATCGGCGCTGCTGGAACATGCGGCGGTGGCGGAATCCGCGGCGGTGGGCAAGCCGGATCCGGTGAACATGGAAGTCGTCAAGGCCTTCGTGGCTTTGAAGCCGGGATTTGAACCCAGCGATGATCTGGAATTGGAGATCATGAACTTCATCCGAAAGAAACTGTCGCCGCTGGCCATGCCCCAGGAGATCGAATTCGTCAAATCTTTGCCCAAGACGCGGTCGGGGAAAATCATGCGGCGAGTGCTCCGGGCGCAGGAATGGGGCGAGCCGATTGGAGATATCTCGACGCTGGAAAACGACTGAGCAAGTAAGAAGTAAGAACTAAAAACGAAAATATCGGGTGATGAATTATGGACCCAATGAAACAGGCTATCCTCGACTACGTGCGCCGGGAATACATCGAAGACGGCGACGACCGCGAGGTGAACGAGACCACTCCGCTGATTTCGGGCGGCATCGTGGATTCGTTTTCCATGGTGTCGCTGAAGCGCTTTCTGGAGAAGAAATACGCCATCCAAATTCCGGACGCCGAAGCGTCGCCGGAGGCGTTCGACACGGTGGACCGCATCGTGGTTCTGGTGAATCGGTTCAAAAAGTAATGATCCGTGTCACTCCCGCGAACGCGGGAGTCCACCGAAAAATACGGCCAAATGGATTCCCGCTTACGCGGGAATGACAATGTAATGCGTGATTGCTTCGGCCCCTTTGGGGCCTCGCAATGACCTAACGGGGAAATGAAGGAGATATATGGCTTACAGCGATAAAGCTCGTTGGCAGTATCAGCAGGAATTGGCCGGAATCAAAGAGGCCGGGCTTTTCAAGGAAGAGCGCTACATTCACGCTCCGCAGGGAGCCGACATCGAGGTGGAGTTCCCGGCGGGATCGCCCGTCAAGAAGGTGATCAACCTCTGCGCCAATAATTACCTGGGTCTGTCCAGCCACCCGGACGTGATCGCCGCGGCGCATTCCGGTCTGGAATCAAGAGGCTACGGGATGTCTTCCGTGCGCTTCATCTGCGGGACGCAGGACATCCATCGCGAGCTGGAGAAGAAGCTGACGGAATTTCTGGGAACCGAGGACACGCTGCTCTTCCCCTCCTGCATGGATGCCAATGCGGGCGTCTTCGAAGCCGTTTTGACCGAACAGGACGTGATGATTTCCGACCGGCTGGTGCACGCTTCGATTGTGGACGGCATGCGCCTGTGCAAGGCCATGACCGACACCTTCAAGCACTCCGACATGGCGCACCTTGAGGAGAAACTGCAAGAACACCAGGACAAACGCCACCGTATGATCATCACCGACGGCGTGTTTTCCATGGACGGCGACGTGGCCTATCTGGATAAAATCGTCGAACTGGCCGAGAAATACGACGCCATGGTCTTTCTGGACGACTCCCACGCCTCCGGTTTCATGGGCAAGACGGGCCGAGGCACGCACGAATTTCGCGGCGTCTACGGCAAAATGGACGTCATCACCACGACGCTGGGCAAGGCGTTGGGCGGAGCGTCGGGCGGGTGCGTGTCGGGCCGCAAGGAGCTGGTCGAGATGTGCCGGCAGAAGGCGCGGCCGTATCTTTTCAGCAATACGGTGGCTCCGGTCATCGTCGCGGGAGCGCTGCGCGTACTGGAGCTGATCTCCAAGACCACCGAACGCCGCGACAAGCTGGAATGGAACACCTTCTACTGGCGCAAGCTCCTGAAAGAGGCCGGCCTGGACATCAAGGAAGGCGAAAGCCCCATCGTGCCGGTGATGCTCTACAATGCCAAGCTGGCTCAGGACGTGGCCCGCGACCTGTTCGGCGAAGGAATCTACGTGGTGGGCTTCTTCTTCCCGGTGGTTCCCAAGGGCCAGGCGCGCATCCGCACGCAGCTTTCCGCCGCTCACGACCAGGCGCATCTGGACAAGGCCATCGCGGCCTTCAAAAAGGTCGGCGCGAAGTATAAGATCCTCGGCAAGGGGAAGAAGGAAATAATCGAGATGTACGGCATGTAGGAGGTCGCTGGGGGCTGGGGGCTAGGGACTAGTAGGGGTGCACAGCAAGTGCGCCCTTCTGATTTTATGTCATTGCGAGGCCCGCAGGGCCGAAGCAATCGCGTATTGGATAGGAGATTGCCCCGAAGGGGCTCCTTCGGAGCTTCGCTTCGCTCGCAATGACCGAGAAATGAGGGACTCGGCTGTAGGGGCGAGGCGCGCCTCGCCCCTACCCTTGTGGGGAGTACAGCAGTGCGCCCTTCTGATTTGCCAAAAGAATTGCTAAAAGCGCTTGACTTTGCCTTAGGGCGGCTGTAAATTTAGAATAGCATAAGGAAATTGAGAAACTGCCTATGGGACTGGTCAACGCCAAACTGACGCTAAAAAATCCGCGGAAACCTCGGCTTAAACCGGTGGAAACGGATGCTCTGGCGGACATGGGTGCGGTGCATCTCTGCATTCCCAAGCACCTGCAACTGCAATTGGAGCTGGAGGAGATAGACAAAAAAGAGGCCATTCTGGCGGATGGTTCGAGAGCGTTGGTGCCTTATGTCGGCCCCATTGAATTGCATTTCCGGAATCGGATCGGCTTCGCCGGCGCTCTGGTGATGGGCGACCAGGTGCTCCTGGGCGCGATTCCGATGGAGGATATGGATCTGGTGGTCATCCCGAAAACCCGCAAGATTGACGTCAACCCCGCCAGCCCGAATGTGGCGACCACAAGCGCGAAATAACCATATTGTCACTCCCGCGAAAGCCCCGAAGGGGGGCTTGCGCTCCGGGAGTCCAAAACACACAGGAACATAAATGGGCATCTTCAAGAAAAAGGTAAAAGTCAGCAATACCAAGGACCCTCAGCGATTCTTCGAAGAAGAATTCTGGGTGGATACCGGCGCTCTCTATTCCTTCGTGCCTGAGGATTATCTCGAAAAGATCGGGGTGGAGCCGACCGTCAAGCGAAATCTGATTATGGCCGACGGGCGCCAGGATACGCGGCTTCTCGGCTTCTGCGATTTTCAGGTTGAAGGCCTGGAAGGCATAATCCCCTGCCCGGTGATCTTTGCCCCGAAAGGGGCGCTGTTCTTGCTGGGAGCTACCGCCCTGGAGAACTTCGGCGTGGAGGTGGATCCCCTTCAGAAAAAACTCAAGCCCATTCTGGCCATCATCGGAGCCGCTCTATCGGCTTAGCCGTTTGAATATTGCAAATGGGCATGGTATATGGGGGGCGTCCGCCGCGGTGGACGCCCTTTGCGTTTCCCCCGGAGGCCGGATTGCCCCCACGAAGTGGTCCCTTGGACAATCCGGCACCCGCACACGCCCGCCCCCCTTTCGCGTTTTTGTTCACTTTTTGATTGACTTTTCGGAAGGGGTTTTGTAGGTTGGGAGGGATTTTAGGGGAAAAGGGCCGGCCGGGGTGGAGACCCGACAGCACTTCAGCGCAATCCGAAGATAGTGCGATAGCCGGAAAGGCGTCAATCCGTCCGAAGTCTTCTTCGCTAATAGGGCATAGGTCATGAATAATAAAAAAGCACAAAAGGCAGAAGAATCAACTGCACTAAAACGATTTCTCGCTCTTTGGCCAAATTGTCCGGAAAAGTATACAATTGAAATTCCAAAATCTGATTTCCCGGATTTTATTTTGGCCACTCCAAAAGGGGATGTAACTATCGAGCTCACCAGAGCAGTAACTTCCGAGCGTTGGAAAGAACAGGTCAAATATCTGGAGAAAATTGAGGAATTCATTACAAAAAAGTGCGAAGAAAGTGGAATCACAATTCGCTATTTCTACTTAGATGATCCAAAAACAAAATGGTATGATCTGTGGGAACGGCGAAATGACACATGGAATTGGATATTGAGCAGCATTAACGCTGATGCAGCCGCAGATTATGAAGAGATTAAATTTGGCACATGTCTTGGGAGATTTTGGAGGAGTCAGGGTTCGGCCTGGTTTGACTTCGGATGGACTAACCGTATTTATTCTGGTTTCCGCCCAGAAAAAGAAGTCGCTTTGCACATTAAGGATATTATTGTCAAAAAGCTAAGAAAGTATTTGCCCTACAATAAAAAAGCGGATCTGCTTCTCATAATTTCAGAGCATGCGGAGCCTGTAATTCGTGATCATATAAGCGAATTAGAGCATGAATTAATCAATCTTTGCAATCAATCCTTTGCTGGTGATCAGACAATCAAAAGCGTATCGAAGAGAGTATTTAATGAGATATGCGTCTTGATCGGAAAAAAACTAATTTGGCTAAATGGCCTGCCAATTTAGCGTCGGATTTGCTGCAGTGTCCCGCTTGGAAGGCATACCGGGTCGCCCGGCTGGGTGACTCCGAAGGCATCCGCTAATCTGCGGACAATCCAGGCAATTCAGCAATCCAAGCGTTCTAACTGTAGCGAAAATCGCCAAAGGACTTAGCGTCTCAATTGAGGAGTTAATAAAATAATATGAAAAATAAGACAATCGCAATCATCGGTATAGGATCATATATATTATCAATTATAACATCTGCTGAGGATCTTGAGGGAAATTTTGTTTCACCAATCGTTTTAATTGCATTATCGGGAGTACTAGCAATAATATTTACCGTTGCGGCAACAGTCCGCTTATGGAAAAGAGCGAGATACGTATCAATAGTACTTGTATCTTCATCCATTATTCTTTTTGTATTATCCCTAGTTCAAGAAGTGACTTTGCTCAAATACGGTAGTCCAATCATTATTCTATCAAATGCTACCAAAGTAATCCATCTCCTTGTATTATTCTATGCAATTATACTTCTTTGGACAATGGCAAAATTTGATAAAAGTAAAATAAATGAGTGAGGTAGGTTGGATCAAGCCCCTTCGGGGGCGCGATCCAACACGCACGAATCCGGCTGGGTGAACCCGAAAGGCTACGGCTGGTGGACTGGATTAGCCGCCAAGATGCTGACTTAAACGACCAACCGGGCCACTCAGCCTTTCAGCGCTCGCAGAAGTACGACTTTGTGCTAGTGAAAGTCTTACTAAATACACGGGAGCCAAAAATGAAAATCAGACCACAATATTTTGGGTACACCACCCTTCTTCTGTTCCTTGGTTCTCTCTTGGCATTGGCACAATCAGCGGATTCCACTACACAAAAGACTGCCCCGGGAGCAGGAATAGTCGGAATCCTGATCGCATACTGGATCTGCAATTCAAGAAAGCGCCGGCCCATAGGAGGATGGTTGCTCTACTACTACATGCAGTTGTTTGGTGGGGCTCTGATTTCATTCTCATGGTTGTTTGGCATGCTGGAGAATTTCAATTCAGAGCTATGGGATAATCCGGCTCTTTACACTCTTTACTTGATTTCGACCATTCCCGCGTACATCGTAACTCTAGGAGAGGTGACTGTGGGAAGTATGTTACTCTCCCATCGTTTTAGGAATCCCCAAACCGTCAATTGGCTCAGAATAGTCTTTGTAGTGTCCTTTGTTTTTGGGCTCATTGCACTGCTGATTGATTCCGCCCATTGGCCAGAAAGCATTGCGTTCGATTTGTTGCCCGTCGTGGGTTCAATATTGTGGTTTCTATATTTCACTCGGTCCAAAAGAGTACAACTTGTATTCAAGGAGCGTAACTGGGACCCCAATATCATATATCCAACCAAGCTTGCGTAGCCAAGTGGCGGGGTCGGGTGACTGGGTGGCCCGACCCCTTAAGATCGGGTTTATCATTATGCCCCATTAGCCCCCCCTTCCCCATCCGCCGCGGGGGCTATCGTGATCCCCCCTGCCCCCCTTATTAAGGGGGGAGCGCGCAGCGCGGGGGGATCGGGCCGTGTGACCCGGCCAGTCCCGCCAGGGACCCTTTAGCGGCTCCATCGCCCGCAGAACAGGCGCTGAGGGGATTAATGGCTCCTACTAATAATATACACAAAATATATGATATATGCAACATTTATTTCTCTTTTTTCGCCCCCCCATCCTGCTGCTTGCCCCTTCGAGGCCTGCCCCCTAACCACCAACGACCAACGACTAACGACCGACGACTTCTCGTCCCGCCGCCAACTTCTCCCCCCGATTGAGCGCCGAGTTCTCGGCAAGCTTGGCAACCCTGTCGAGTTCTCGGCTTTTCTCACGTCGGCAGGAGTCGTTGTTGCGTCAGGTCCTTAGCGCAGCGGAGACCTGACGCTCATTGGTGGCAGGTCACGGGCTGTGCCCTAAGACCTGCCACAACGCCAAAAATAAACCCGATGCTAAAGCATCGGGCCACCCTCCAGCCTTTTCCCGAAAGGGATCACTTCGTGACAAGGCTGCGCAAAAGCAGCCCTACCCACCCTATTCATCACTCATCACTCCGCACTCATCACTTATATTTCCCCCCTACCCCAACACCCTCTTCCGTATCCGGATCGCTTTGGGAGTGACCTCGATCAGCTCGTCGTCGGAGATGAATTCCAAGGCCTGTTCGAGAGAAAGCAGGCGCGGGGAATAGAGGCGATAGCTTTCTTCGGAAACGGAAGCGCGCACGTTGGTCAGCCTCCTCTCCTTGGCCGGATTGGCCCGGATATCTCCCGGCCGGGAATTGACTCCCACCACGCGCCCGGCATAGACCTCATCCCCGGGCGAGATGAACAATTCGCCGCGCTCTTGCAAGTTTTCGATGGCGTAGGCGGTGGCTCGGCCGAGGCGGTCCGCCACAATCGAACCGGCCTGCCGGCCGCCGATTTCGCCCAGATGCGGATGCCATCCCAGGAAGCTGTGATTCAGGATGGCGGTGCCGCGAGTTTCCACCATCAGCAGCGAACGCAGTCCGATCAGGCCGCGCATGGGGATGTCGGCTTCGAGGCGAATCCAGCCGGAGGCGTGGTTGACCAGGCGGGTCATGCGCCCCTTGCGCTGCCCCAGCGCCTGAGTGATCGCGCCGATGTAGGTTTCGGGACTGTCTATGACCAGGTGCTCGAAGGGTTCTAAGAGCTTATCGCCTTCCCGGCGTGTGCGCACGGTGGGCTTGCCGACCGTCAGCTCGTAGCCTTCGCGGCGCATGGTCTCGATCAGAATCGCAAACTGCAATTCGCCGCGCCCCACCACCTTGAAAAGATCGAAGGAGTCGGTCTCTTCGACCTGAAAGGCGGGATTGCCCATCACTTCCTTGAAGAGGCGGTCGCGCAACTGCCGTGTGGTCAGCAAGTTCCCTTCGCGCCCCGAAAAGGGGGAGGTGTTAATGGAGAAGATCATCTCCAGCGAAGGTTCATCTATTTTCAGCGGGGGCAGAGGCCGGGGATCCTTGACGTCGGTCAGCGTGTCGCCCAGCTTGATACCCTCGATGCCGGCGATGGCCACGATCTGGCCCGCGCCCGAGCTTTCGATGGGCACGCGCTTCAGTCCCGAGAACCCGTAAAGCTGGGTAACTTTGGCGGGGCTGGATGCTTCCGGGCCGGCCATGAGCACGGTCTGGCCGACGCGGATATCGCCGTTGGTGATCCGCCCGATGCCGATGCGCCCCAAGTAATCGCTGTAGTCCAGCGTCGTGATTTGAAGTTGCAGCGGATGGCCCTCTTCATGGGTGGGCGCGGGAATCTTGGCCAGGATCATTTCGAATAGCGGGCGCAGATCCGTTCCGGGAATGGCGGGGTCCAGCGTGGCCGTGCCCCGGCGGGCGTCGGTGTAAATGGTGGGGAAGTGGCACTGCTCTTCGTCAGCATCCAGATCCAGGAACAGTTCCAGCACTTCGTCCACGACCTCATGGATGCGGGCGTCCGGCCGATCAATCTTATTGATGACCACGATGGTGGCCAGTTTATACGCCAGAGCGTTGGAGAGGACGTAGCGGGTTTGCGGCAGAGGCCCTTCTGAGGCGTCCACCAACAGCAGCACGCCGTCCACCATCTTCAGGATGCGCTGCACTTCGCCGCCGAAATCGGCGTGGCCGGGCGTATCCACGATGTTGATGATGGTGTCATGATACGGCAGGGCCGTGTTCTTGGCCATGATGGTGATGCCCTTTTCGCGTTCCAGGTCGAGGCGATCCATGACGCGTTCGGCGACGTGCTCGTTATCGCGGAAGATGCCCGATTGGTGCAGCATGGCATCCACCAGCGTAGTCTTGCCGTGATCCACGTGAGCGATGATGGCGACGTTTCGCAGGGCGGGACAGGTCTTTCTCAAGTTGTTCTCACTAAGCTATCAGCTAACAGCTATCAGCTCTCAGCTTTTTTGGATTTGGCCATTCAGCGCGCAGATAAAAACAAAGCGCCGGCGATATGCCGACACTTATACAATATAAGACTAAGATTGCGCGAATGCAAGAGATCTTTCGAGTAGAGTTTGGGGCGCATGGTCCGCCGCAGCGGACGCCCCTGCCATCTATATTCCAGAGCAAAAAGCCCGGCACAGAGGCCGGGCATTCCTCATCACGTCAAGATTTCCTGGTTATGGATTTCCCATAGGACCGACATCGCAGATTTCATTTGGCCATACAGATCCGCCTTTGATAGCCAGTTGGTGAACCTCCACGCTGCCGACCATTCCGGTTTCCCAAGGCGTCAGTCCCCATTCCTCGTAGGCCGGTTGATTCGTGAGAGGACCGGTCCCGCTGTTGGAGTTGAGAGTCAGGCTCTCGATGTAGAAGTTCGGCGGGAAAATCCCATTGAAAACCTCGAGCATAACCGGAAGGGGTCCATAGAGATCATAATCGTCCGTCCATTTGAACAGCATATTGCATCCCGATACCAGCGGAGTTTCGCCCGGCTGGAAGATGTGCTCCGGAGCGTAACCCAGGACGATTGGCCAGCGTACCGGCCCCAATGAGTAATCACAGACGTTGGCAATCGTCCAGCAGTTGGTGCCCTGGAGGGTAATGTGAACGCGGCGTCCGCCGCCAGGCAGAGATTGTTCGGTGATGTCACCGCTGATCACGGTTCCCAGATCAATGCCTTGCTCCTCATAAAGCCACGGATCAACGAGATTGCACCAATCCACATAGACCCAATAGGGGTAGTAGTAGGGCCATCCCATGGGATTAGACCATCCCGGCGGGTGGCCGGAAAACCCCGCGATATCTCCAAACGGCCAGACAATGTGGCTTTCTGTCTCCTGCGCCTCGAGAAAGTCGGTAATCGGCCGGTGGATGATGGCATCCGTGGTTTGGGGCGCCCCGGGTTCTTCGGGAATCAAATTTCCCTCACTTGTGGGGCCGACGGGACTGGCATTTTCCACGCCCGGCGGCTGGTAGCTCTCGCAGGACACCAGGAGAAGCGCCAGGAGAGACACCCATGAGACGATTAATGCTACCCTTTTCATGATACCTCCATTTAGAGTTTACGTTTTGGCAAGCTTTCTTTTACGCGCTTGGCCTTCTGAAGACTACATTGCAGCAATCGGCCAAATCTTACCGGGGATCTATCATTTTTTTCGAGGCGATAAAAAAGCCCGGCATTTAGGCCGGGCATTACTCAATCAAATTGTGTTCCGTCAGGTCTTGCCCTTAAGGGTGTGACCTGACGGTATCGATGTTGGCGTTAGGTCTCCGCTTCGCTAAAGACCTGACGCAACAGCTAATTACATCGCCTCCCCGGTCAACACGAACGACGCCCAGGAGCGCAGGGCGGGGTATTTCCGGCGAGTCTCCAATTGGGCTTGGCGCAGGGCCTGGGCCTTGTCGTGGTCTTGCAGGTGGTGGTAAAACCGCCCCATCAGGTAGGCGGTGGATTCGTCCTCCACCATCCACAAAGAGGATACAATCGAAGGAGTGCCGGCGTAGATGAAGGCTCGGGATAAGCCTACCAGCTCGTCGCCGTTGGTCAAGTGGCCCAGACCCGTCTGACAGCCGGACAGCACCACCAGGTTGGCGTGCAAGTCCAGGTTGAAAATTTCATGCACGTCTAATTCGCCATCCTCGACAGAATCCGGCGCCAGCAGCAGGCAGGAGTACATGGGATAGGCCGAATTAAGATCCCCGTGGCAAGCCAGATGCAAAATGTCGCTTTGCGGAGCCAGCCGCTTGAATTCCGTTTCTGTGGCTTGAGCGCCGGTCAGCACGCGACTGTCGGGCTGAGAGGCACCGATTTCATTCACCTCCATTTCCGTCAATGGAATGGCGGCAAAGCCCTTTCGGTCGGTGGCGGGATTGCCCAAGGCCAGCAGTCGCTCACCATTGCCCTTTTGCTTTGCAACAAGGTACTTTAGCACCGAAGCCGAGGGCAAATAGCGGATGCGATAGTCCTCTAATAGGCAGCGGCCTTGGATATCCTGCAAAGCCCCGAAGGGCAGATAATGCAGGATGCCGTGCGGCACGATGATCAGATTGTCCGTCTTGATCTTGGCGGCGGCTGGCGCGATCAGCAGGTCGTAAAGCTGGCGGGAAATCCGATCCGTCGCGCTCTGGTCCTGAATGGCTTTGCGGAAGCCCATCACCAAGCTTTTCAGGCTGTCGCCGCCGATGTCCACCTGGAAGACCTCGGCATTTTTGCGGGTGACCAGCCAGAGCAGCGTCTTCTTCTCAGTCAGGAAATATTCCAACAGGGTGGTCTCTTTATCTAATAACTTCTGCACCTCCGGCAGCGTCAGAGGATTCACGCTGACCAGCGAGGCTAGCTCGGGCTCCTGGCGTTTCTGCTCTTCCAATGACGCTAAGACTTCACCCCAATCTCCTTCTAACTTGCCGCGCAAAGCCACCGCTTGCGTTGAATCATCCCCGGCGGAGGCGATCTGCTGCTCAATCCCTTGCTTCTGGTCGGCGTATTCGGCTTCTTTGCTCAGAAATTCCTGATGTTTCGGTTTGCCAACTTTGACCTGAGCGGAGGCCAGCAGATCCAGGAAAGAGCGCGCCCGGCCGCGCTCGGAGTAGTGGAAGGCGTCGGAGGTGTGGTTGGATTTTGTCAGAGCTAATATTAGATCTGCATAAAGCCCATTGGTTTTCGATGAATAGGTGCTCTTGAGCGATTCCACCTGCAATTGCCCGCGAGCACTTTCCACCTTTTCGACGGCCTTATAATAGAAATCGGTAGATACAGAGTCCTCTTCTATACTTTGATAGCATTGAGCCAGGCCGAGAAGTTCTTCTAGAATACCCTCGCGCCACTCGATCTCCTGGGAAAGGGACAAAGCCTGCTGATAAATTTCAATGGCCTGCTTATAGTCCTGTTGATCTTGTGAGCAAGATGCCGTTTGCTGCAGCGCAAGGGCTTCTGCAACTCTATCGCCCAGCTCTCGTGCGCTTTCATTGCCCTTCTGCAAATACACCAACGCCGAATCATAATTGCCGATTTCTCGATATAAGCCTCCGACACAAATAGTCATATTGCAGATTTCCTCTTGGTTGCCCAAGATTTGCCATAGTTTCAGGGATTCCAGAATATTTTGCAGGGCTTGGGCTGGATTTTCCATTAAGTCCGCATATAGCACAGCCAAGCCCCCATAGGCATAAGCCAAATAAGTTGAATCACGGAGAGTCCGCGCATTTCGATAGTTCTCCAGGTTTTGTTTGGCGATCTCCAAGGAGGATTTATCGCCTAACATTCCCAAGATCAGTCCCCGGTTGAACCGCGCCACCTGGATACCCTCCAGATCATTTCTTTCTTGGGATATGCTCTGGCTCTTTTCGAAATAATCGAGGGCCTGGGCGAAGTCACCCGTCATTTTGCAGACCAATCCTAACCCCCCGTACAGTCTCTGTTGCATGCTGCTGTCACGAATCGCCTCAGCGAAAACTAATCCTCTTTTAAAGCACTGTGCGGAACTGTCGTAATCTGCGATCCGAAAGTAATACCTACCCAGAAACAAGAAAACCCGCGCTTCAACTTTTTGGGCACCCGTTTCCCGCGCCACCCCTAAACTTTGGTTTAAGAGATCAAGTCCGAGCACGTTTTGATTCAGGTAGATTAAATTGATGGTGCCTAATAGGTACAGCGCATTGCTTTCGCCGTGGCGATTTCCCATGGCTCGATGCAAGGCCAGCAAGTCCTCAAAGATGGACAACGCCTCTTTATAATTCCCCAGCTCATTAAGATGAATTCCTCCAATATTTTCAAGAATGGCGACTTGATCCTCTTTATCGTCAATCTGCCGATAATCCTCCAACACCGTCTGATAGAACTCCAGAGCACCTTGCATATTACCTGTCTGTCTGAGATTATCCGCCTGAGCTTTGAGTGCACCCGCTTCCGCCTTGATCTTCAGCGTGTCCAACGCCTGACCTGAACAGAGCGTCGCCAGAACGAGAATCAATGCGGCAGGACATAGTAATCCAATGATGCGAGATTGCATGGTAAACCTCCTCATTTAAAGGTCTCTATTTGCTTTAACAGCGAATCCGCCCGGGCTGAGTACTCTCCACCCACGCCGATTATTTCATGCAGATGCAATTGCACCTGTTTTAGATCGCCTCTTAGCAGATAGGCTTGCGCAAGATACCATCGGGCTTTGGCCCGGAGGCTCTCATCCGTGGTGGACAGGGCGCGGTTCAGGGCCTCGATGCCAGAGCCGGGATGGCGGGCAAGGTACTGGCTGACACCAAGATAGAACCAGTACTGGCTCTCCTCCGGCGCTCGCCGGACCGCTCTTTTCAGGTGTTGGATGGCCAGATCGTAGTTGTCGCGCAGATATTCGGCCATGCCGGCATTGAAGGCCTTCTGGGCCTCCACATTGATTTGCCCGGCCGGGCCGCGGAAAGCGACGCGGCTGTAGGGAGCTTTCGAATAGTCCAAGTAGGGCAGATAGGGATTGGGGGAGCGCCCCCAGGGCAGCAGAAAGATCAGGATCAGAGCCACAGCAACAGCCGGCGCCCAGACCACCGGGCGCCTGACATCTGTTAGGAGCCTCTGGATAATTCCATAGAAGGATGCAATCAGGCTTTCGCCCGCTCGGTCGCGGGACTTCTCCAGCAGCGCCTCTTTTTCTTCAGCAAAGCTCATCCCCTGCCCAGCCAGCGCCTGCCGGATTTCGACCCGGCTTTCCCGCATAGTGGAAATCAAGGGCAGCATTTCCTGAAGCTCTTGAAGACAATGCGGGCATTCCAGCAGGTGTTCTTCGAAGCGGCGGCGATCCTTTTCGCTCAACTGGTCCAGCTCATACAGGGTGATGAGCCTGCCGATTTCTTCTCTTGCGCATTCCTGAGGCATCAGGCAGTCCGGTTATATCTGATCCTTGACCAGTTGCTTCAATCGTTTGCGGCAATCGAAAATCCGTTTATCGAAGGCGCTGCGCTGCAATCCCGGTTCTGCGCGCCTGAAATGCCTCCACAATTCCCGAGCACTTTGACCCTCCAGTATGCCCAGGAAAAAGGCGCGGCAGAAAGGTGCGAGATTTCTGATGGCGGTCCTGACCAGATCAACGCGGTCGCGCGCCTCAATCCTGGCGATGAAACCATCATCTTCTTCAGGATGGATGGCTGGCATGGCCACTGCCTCCCGGGAATGAGAATCATCCGCCGGATCGGTCTGGAGGGGTATTTTGATCATTTTTCTGCGCCGCAGTGCATCGCCAATTTTGTTGCGCAAAATCTCGCAAGCCACCCGATGCGGATTCGAGTCCACCCGGTTCAGCCTCCCCATCAAAGTGATCAGGGATTCCTGCACGAGGTCATCCAGGTCCTGCCGAGACCAACCCCATAATCTGTATTGAGCGATCAGACGCAATCTTACCGACAAAGCCTGGCAAAGCGCATTACGGGCCTCGGTCTGTCCTTCCTTGACCTTCAGCAGAAGGTCGTTCCAATCGAAATTTGGCTCGAATGGCAAGAGCGCACCTGCGGAGAATAGCCAGCGTCGAAGTGATTGGGATTATGCCGATCTATCGTCAACGGCACCTGGCGCAGTGCCGGGACAGACATGGATTGCGAGGAAAATTCGTTGTGGACGTATTTTAGGACAGGATCCGGCGGTACCTGAGGGATGAGTCGCTGTGTGCGGTGCAAGAGGAGCAGAACCAAGATATGCATCCCCGATCTCAACCTGATCCTTCGGATTTTCGGAAGCGAGGCTTGACCGCTATTTTATACTATTTGGCACTCTTTTGCAAGGAAAATTTGAGGCAAAGTCGCAAATGAGGTACAGTTGGGCAAGCCCCGACACAGAAAAGCCCGACTCTGATGAGTCGGGCTTGTAGTTGACTTCGATTAGCGAAGCTTAGCCAATGGTGCGAACACCCTTGGCATTGGGACCTTTGGCCCCCTGCTCAACGTCGAATTCCACGCGCTGGTTTTCGGATAGCTCAATGCCGCCGCTAACTTCGTTGGCGTGCACGAAGACGTCGCGATTTTCGCCGTCCACCGTAATGAAACCGAACCCTTTACGCGGGTTGAACCACTTCACAGTACCTTGTGACATTTCTGTACTCCTCTTGAATTGAACCTTTTTACCTTATCAGAATGTCACGATACCTTAATGAAGGGGGAAACAAACCTCTTTATAAAGTGCAATGACAATCTTCGATGCTACATGTTACGCATATTAGAGGCTGAATCATAGGCTTATTTGGATTATTCTTCAGGGCGGGCAACTGGTATGAATCGCCGATCCGCCGCGGCGGACATTTTTGTATTATTGCGTCTCTGCGTGAAAAAAGAAAAAGCGGATCGGGACAAATCCGACCCCTACGCGACTTTGCGTGAGATAATAAATCTCCGCATGGAGGCTTGTTTCGGGGCGGTCTTTATTTTAGATTTTACCCGGCAGGCCAAAGATGCCGAATGCCCCACAGATCTGCTGTGGGCTATCAGGGCTTGCCGCCCCACCCGCCGCGGGGGAAATTGAGTTCCGCCCCGTCGTGTCGGGGTGTGGACCGGCGTAGGGGCGCACGGCCGATCTCCTCGTCATAGCGCGTCATGAATAGAGTTCGTTGAATTCGAGGAATTCAACCTACCATCAGGAGGATTAATCTTAATGAGCAGCAAGCCTTTCATTGACCATCTGATCAGAGGGCTTATCATCGCTTCAGGCGTTTTTCTTTTGTTGGTGGTGCTGCTGTTTCTCATTCGCAACACCGGCCGGAGCATCAACTGGCGTTCATCCGGCTTCCTCATTACCACCATCCGTGGATTGGACAATGATTGGACCGCCTTCCTCACCGTGGATCCCGAGGATTTCATCTCGGCGACCGTCCCGGCGCGCGGCGATACTCTGACGGCGATTGACGATTCTGCGGCTTCGCTGCAGCGTTGGAGCGACCTATTGGAAACGCCGCACCCGCCGGGGAAAGAAGCTGCCATCACCTTCAGCCACGCCGGTGAACAGCAGACGACGACCGTCAAAACCCGCCTTATGGGAAAATTCCATTATGGCGCGGTGGTCTTTTCGCTAATCATCAGGATACTAATCTATATCTGCTTCGTTCTTCTCAGCTTCTGGATTTTCTTCAAGCGCGAAGACTCCCCGGCGGTGCGCACGCTGACTCTCTACTGGTTCAGCGTGGCCGGTTTTATGGGATTAACCTATCTGCCTTCGTTCACCGTTATGGCCATCTTTCAGATTCCGCATGAAAACGTCATCTTTGCGGCGTTGATCATTCTGACCGCTCTCTTCGGCTCCTTCTGGTTACTGTTGAATATGGTCTTCCCCAAACCCTATCGGATGCTGCAGACTCGCCCCTGTCTGGCTTATGGCGTCTGTTTTCTGCCACAGGCGATCCTATTGGTTCTTGCCAAGCTTCGCTGGACGAGTGGCCCCTGGATCGCATACGCTCTATACGCCGTCCTCGTGTCTCAGATCATCTACGGCTTATTGATTCTGCGACACAACAATTCTGACGCCGCGAGCCCCCTGGAAAAACGCCAGACGAGGTTTATTCTCTGGGGAACCGGCGTGAGTCTTGTCCTGTTTTTGATGTTCGGGCTGAATCAGTTCGAAATTGTCCCGATTTTCAGCGCCCTGCCGCTCTTTGCCAGACTGATGAGCACCAACATCCTTTTCCTCTTCCTGCTAACTTCGCCCATCTCCTTCGCCTCCGCGTCAGGGCGCTCCTTTCTGCGTGAGCGGGTGGCCGGGACAGCTTAAGGTCCCAGAACGCACGGAGGCTTGCTTTAGGGCGGTTTTCGTTTTAAATTTCACTCGCCGAGGCCCCGGGAGACCCATCCCTCGGCCAGGCCTGTGAACGGCGAACTTTTCCGTTTATTCGCCGTATAATGAGAAGCAATTCACGAATTGACAAATCAAAATATTGTCCACTCATTTAAATTGGAGATGACCATGAAAGCGAATTTGGTCCGGCGTTGCGGCCTCGGTCCGCTCCTGTGCCTGTCCGCATTTTCCTGCTTGCAGGCCGAGGACTTTCAAGCTCAGTCGCTGGCGAGGTTGTTCACGGTGCCGCAGGGGCGAGTGCTGGAATCCATGGAGGTCTTATTGAGTTTGGGCGGGGCGTACGGCAGCATGAACAAGGGGGAATATCTGGGCCGGGCCTCGGTGGGCTTAGGGGATTTTGCCGAGCTGGAAATCAGCACCTGGAGGCTGGTGAGCAATCTGGTCAACGGTTCGACCGCGCTGGGCACGACGGCTCTGACCGTGGGGCTGATCCGCCAGCAGCCGGGAACGGCTCTACCGGATCTGGCGCTCAGCTTTCGCCTGAATCCGAGCTGGAAAGACGTGGAGGTCAGCGGCAGCGACCTGGCGGATGAAATCGAGGATGAGGTGGATGAAGTGAAATTTCAGGCTCACTTCGCCAGCCTCTACATGAACCTGTCGAAGAATATCACGGCGGAACTCAAGCTGCACGGGGGGATCTTTCTCACCGACATGAGAACGCGATCGGGCTCCGCCCTGGTCACCGGCGGCGGGCTGGTGACGATTCCGGATGAGCGCCAGGATCTGATCGGCGGATTCGGCGGAATCGAACATCAGTTGAATCCGCGCACCTATCTGATTGCGGAGATCAGCAGCGTGCCGCGTTTCAATTACGCTCCATCCTCCAGCACTCTGGCGATTGACCAGGTGGCGATGTTCATCGGCGGGGTGCGCTTTTTCTTCGACCGGCGGATTTCCATGGATGCCGGCGTGAAATATCGCTCTGACTATGGCGGGATTGCGGATTCCGAAATTGCGGTGGGGCTCAACATTGGCTTCAACGTCGCGGACGCCTTTCATAAGATCGCCAATCGCTAATCGCACATAAATTACGTCGCTGAGAGGAGAAGGATATGCGTTCCATTGGGATAATTCTGCTCATGGGTTTGTGCCTGGCGGGGCCGCTCTGGGCTGCCGACAAGGGCGACAAGGCCGCGCCGGGGATGCTGGACAGCACGTTCATCGCCAAGATGATGGATTCGTTCGCGCCGGACGCTCAGCAACAGCGGCTGGTGGACGCGGTGATTCAGAACGAGCTGAAGGCTATCGCCAAGAATAATTCGGTGCTGAAGGATCACAATCCCTATTTTTCGCACGAGATCGAGACGGGAAAAATCACGGATCAGAAGAGTTCAGGCCGCTGCTGGATCTACGCGGGGATGAACATCCTGCGCCCGGCGGTGATTGACAAAATTGACGACGACAGCTTCGAGTTTTCCCAGAATTACCTCTTCTTCTGGGACAAGATCGAGAAGTCCAACACCTTCTTGGAGAAGGTGATCGCGCGGCGCAAATTGGATGTGCGCGACGAGAATTTTCAGCGCATCCTGAAGGATCCCGTGGGCGACGGCGGCTGGTGGGAGTATTTCGCTTATCTGGTGAAGAAATACGGGGTTGTTCCGGCATCATCAATGCCCGAGACGAAGAGCACGGAAAATTCGGGGATGATGGATCAGATCCTGACTGAGCGGCTGAGGGAATTCGCGGCGACGCTGCGGGATATGTCGGCCAGGGGAGCGTCCGAGGGCGAGTTGCGCAAGAAGAAAGAGGAGCTGCTGCCGGAGATCTACAGGATCGTGGCGTTTCATTTGGGGACTCCGCCGAAAGAATTCACCTTCCGCTACAAGTCCAAAGTGGACGAAGAGAAGAAGATGAACGAACTGGTGAAGGTGATGAATTCGATCTCCGACGGCAAGGGCGGCGGCGATTTTTCCGAAACCGAGGCGTTGAAGGAGATGGCGAAAGAGAAGGTCAGCCTGGTGAAGACCTACACGCCGAAATCGTTCGCCGACGAATATGTGAAAGCCAAATTAGACGAATACGTGGTGCTGGGCAACGACCCATCGCGCGAGCTGAACCGGCGCTGGGTGATTGAGAACGACCGCAACGTCTTCGAGAACGAGTGGTCGGGATTCTTGAATGTCAGCATCGAGGACTTAAAGCTGGGGGTCCTGCAATCGGTGCTGTCCGACGAACCGGTGTGGTTCGGAGCGGACATCGGGCCGCAGCGGGACAACAAGACGGGCGTTTTGAACAGCCAACTCTACAGGTATGACGACATTTACGGAGTCAGCAGCAAATTCACCAAGAAGGAGCGGATTCTCTACACCACGACGGCCACTAACCACGCCATGGTCTTCGTCGGCGTGGACGTGGTGGATGACAAGCCGCTGAAATGGAAGGTGGAGAATAGCTGGGGCACGGACGTGGGCATGTCCGGCTACCTGGCGATGTATGACAACTGGTTCGACGATTACATCATCGAAGCCATCGTCAACAAGAAATACCTGCCCGAACGACTGATCAAGCTCTTGGATACCGAGCCGCTGCTGATCAAGGAGTACGAGTATTTCGCAGAATTGTGGAAGATGAAGTAAAGCGGGATTCAGGATTCGGGATACCGTGTAGGGGCGAGGCGCGCCTCGCCCCTACGATTGCGGGCGCACGGATGTGCGCCCTTTGAACTCTCACGGCTCGAGCCGATCCAACTCGTCGCGGAATTGGCCGGCGTCTTCGAAGCGCCGGTAGACGCTGGCGAAGCGGACGTAAGCGACCGGATGCAGGCGGCGCAGACGATCCATGACGCTCTCGCCGATTTGCCGGCTGGTGACCTCGTCCACGCCGAGGTCGCTGATGGCGATTTCGATTTCGTCGCAGATCTCTTCCAGGCGCCGGCGGGGGATGCTGAGTTTCGAGCAGGCCAATTCGAGACCGCGCATCAGCTTCAGGCGGTCGAAGGGTTCGCGGCGGCCGTCGTGTTTGACGACGGCGGGCAGGCGCACTTCGATCTGCTCGTAGGTGGTGTAGCGCGCGCCGCAATGTTCGCATTCGCGGCGGCGGCGGACGGCTTTGCCGTCGCGCAGGGGGCGGCTGTCGAGGACGCGCGCGCCCAGCTTTTCACAACGGGGGCATCTCATGATTCCTCCGGCGGAGTCGGAGGATAGGTCACGCAGCGCAGAATGACTCCGGCCTGCTCCATCATGTGGCGGGCCAATTCATCGGGGTAGCCTTCGGAAACGACGAATTCCCGAATGCCGCAGTTGATCAGCATTTTGGTGCAGGTGGAACAGGGCTGGGTCGTGGAATAAAGCACCGCCCCTTTGATGGAGAAGCCGTGCACGGCGGCCTGGATGATGGCGTTCTGTTCGGCGTGGACGGCGCGCGAGATTTCGTGGCGTTCGCCGGACGGGATATTTTGCTTATCGCGCAGACAGCCGCCCAGCTCGTCGCAATGAGGCATGCCCGCCGGCGGGCCGTTGTAGCCGGTGCAGAGGATGCGCTTATCCTTCACCAGAATGGCTCCGACCTTGCGCCGCAGGCAAGTCGCCCGGCCGGCCACCATGTGGGTGATCTGCATGAAGTAGTCGTCCCAGGAGGGTCTTATCATTTTGAATTTTGAATTTTAGATTTTAGATTTTGGATTGACCGTGGCATCAGAATTTATTAATCCACTTTCCTGTGCCATGGACCATATCCCCGTATTGATGCATGATAATAATCTCTTCGGGCGATAAGGGCCCCTGCGCCAAAGCCGCGATATTTTCCTGCAATTGCCTGACATTCACCGGTGCCGTCATGCAAACATGGACTTGGGGATTCGAAAGGACGAAGCGATAGCACTGACCCGGTGTGGGAATGGGTTTGTGCTTCGGCCAGTTCTTATGCTTTCGGATCAAATAGCGCCAGCGGGTGGCGGTGAAGCTGACAATGCCGGGATTATGCGGCTGCAGATGCGGAAAAATGTCCTGTTCGGCGCCACGGTGAGCGGCATTGTAGCGCATCATGATGACGTCCAGATCGCCCTGAGCAGCCATCTTTCCGGCGAAGGGGCGGTCGTGAGTGGACATGCCCACAAAACGGACTTTGCCGTCGTCTTTCAGGCGCTGCAGCTCTTCGCGGGCCTTCGCGGGGAAGTATTTTTCGCGGGTGACGCCGAGGAAGAGAAAAATGTCGAGATAATTCGTCTTCAATTGGCGCAGGCGATGCTCCAAGCCTTTGTGCAAATTCTGATAAAATAAAAGGAATGTGCCGGAGCCCGAGGCGATGACAATTTTCTGCCGGACGCTGGGAGACAGATCGCGCAGGGCTTTCAGCATGTGGCTGTCTATGCCGAAGCAGAAGAAATAATTGATCCCCGCGTCTAACGCTTGATGGATCGCCTTCTGACCCGGGCGGTAGGTGGCGGAGAGCCCAAGGCGATGGACATAGAGGCCAGTGCGGCCCAGGGTGGTGTGGGTGAAGTCGGACATTCAGCGACCAACCTCCTTATATCGAAAGCATGTCACCACATGATCATTCACCATGCCGACGGCCTGCATGAAAGCGTAGATAATGGTGGAGCCGACGAATTTGAAGCCGCGCGCTTTCAGGTCGGCGCTCAGAGCGTCGGATTCGGGCGAAGTGGCGGGCATCTGCTTCAGGGTTCTCCATTTGTTGATGATGGGCTTGCCGACGACGAACGACCAGATGTATTTATCGAAGGTGCCGAATTCGCGTTGGACTTCGAGAAAGCGCCGGGCGTTGTTGATGGCCGATTCGATCTTCAGGCGGTTGCGGACAATGCCGGCGTCGGCCAAGAGCCGCTTGACGTCCTTCTCTTTGTAGAATGCGACCTTTATGGGATCGAATTGGTGAAAAGCCTTGCGGTAATTTTCGCGCTTGTGCAGGATGGTAGACCAGCTCAGTCCCGCCTGAGCGCCGTCAAGGATAATCGCCTCCAGCAAGAGGCGGTCGTCATGGACGGGGACGCCCCACTCTTCATCATGATAGACGATCATCATGGGGTCGGAAGTCGACCAGGAGCAGGAGTTTTTTGTCTGAACCACGGATTTCACGGATGACACGGATTTCGCGGATTGTTTCGTTCTAAAGTCGGGGTCGGAGACGATCCCCATTACCGATCCCCTGGATTCCCGCTTTCGCGGGAATGACAATTTAACTCTTTCCCCTGGTCCCCAGCCCCTAACTCATCAAATCGCCGTAGATGATGAAACTCTTGCAGAGCTCTTCGACCTGAGATCTGACTTCGGCGATGGCCTTCTCGTCGGTGACATTGTGCAGGATGCGGGAGATCCACTTCCCGATCTGGCGCATTTCGGTTTCCTTCATGCCGCGCGTGGTCAGCGCGGGCGTGCCGATGCGGATGCCGGAAGTGACGAAGGGGCTGCGCGTTTCGAAGGGGACGGTATTCTTATTGACGGTGATGCCGGCCTTTTCCAGCGCCTCTTCGGCAGCCTTGCCGGTAAGGTCTTTCATGTTGCGCAGATCCACTAGCATCAGGTGGTTGTCGGTGCCGCCGGAAACGAGGTTGAAGCCTTCCGACATGAGCACATCGGCCAAAGCCTGGGCGTTCTTGATGATCTGCGCGCAGTAAACTTTGTATTCGGGCTGCAGAGCTTCTTTGAAGGAGACGGCCTTGGCGGCGATGACGTGCATCAGCGGGCCGCCCTGAATGCCGGGGAAGGTGAGCGAATCCACGGCTTCGGTGATGGTCTTGGGCTTGGGCATGCCGGAGAGGGTGATTTCGCCGCCTTTATAATCCGAAAAGATCATGCCGCCGCGAGGGCCGCGCAAGGTCTTGTGAGTGGTGGTGGTGACGACGTGGCAGTGGGGCACCGGGGAGGGATGCAGATCAGTGGCAACCAGTCCGGCGATGTGGGCGATGTCGGCCACGAGATAGGCGCCGATTTTGTCGGCGATTTCGCGAAATTTGGCGAAATCTATAATGCGCGGATAGGCCGAAGCGCCAGTCATGATCATTTTCGGCATGTGTTCGCGCGCCACCTGCCGAACCTGATCGAAATCAATCCGGCCGGTCTTCTCCCCCACTCCGTAGGCGACGACCTTGTAGAGGCGTCCGGAGAAATTCACCGGGCTGCCGTGAGTCAGATGTCCACCGTGAGATAGATTTTGGCCCATGACGGTGTCGCCCGGCTGCAGGAGCGCCATATAGACGGCCATGTTGGCCTGCGAGCCGGAGTGCGGCTGGACATTGGCCCAAAAGCATTTGAAAAGCTGCTTGGCGCGCTCCCGAGCCAGCTCTTCGGCCTGGTCCACCCACTGGCAGCCGCCGTAGTAGCGCTTGTGAGGGTAGCCTTCAGCGTACTTGTTGGTCAGCACCGAGCCCATGGCTTCCAGGACGGCGCGGGAGGTGAAGTTCTCCGAGGCGATCATTTCCAGAGTGTAGCTCTGGCGGTGGATTTCGCCCTGGATGATATTTCTTATTTCGGGGTCAACGATTTTTAGGGGTTGCATGGAGGCTCCAAACGATGTCAGAATCGCCGATGAAATCCGCGGCGGCGGAAAACGGATTGAACGGATTTTTTGATCTGTCGGATTCGCGGCGCAGCCGCCACGTCGTGGGAGAATCCGACCTACGGCCTACGCAAAGTTGGCGACTCGGACGGAGCGCTGCGCGCTCAGGCTCTTGCGATGTATGCGGATGCGTTCGAGCTCATGGAGCGTCTCGGCCGTATAATAGCTTTCCCCGCAATGGGAGCAGACCACGAGCGGTACGTTTTCCACGATCATCAGACTCTTGCCTTTGCCGTAGGCCTCTGTCGTCTTGCGGATAAAGGCGCCTTCAGCGCCGCAGATGTCACATATCATATTCGAAACCTAGTGCAACAGCACTCAGCCGCGCTACCTATTTTTCTGAACCGCAGATTACGCAGATGACGCAGATTTCGCAGATTCTGCGGATTCGTTGGCTGCTTCGGCGGCCTTTCTATTGATCAGATCATTCACCACAATAGATCCCGCCGCGGCGACGGGAACGGCCAGCAGCGCGCCCATGATGCCGCCCAGCTTGGCTCCGATCAAGACGGCGAGGAAGACGACGACGGGATTCAGGTCCACGGATTTGCTCATAACGCGCGGGAGGAGCAGGTTGCTCTCGCCCTGCTGAACAATAACATACACGACCAAAGCGAGCAGAGCGTGGGTGAACGACTGCGAAAGAGCGAAGAAGACGCCGGGAATGGCCGCCAAAATTGGACCCAAAAAGGGGATAATTTCGAGCACTCCGGCCAAAAATGCAAGCAGGAGGGCGTTCTTGACGCCGATGATCATCAGGCCGATAAATGTCAGGATGAAGATGACAACGGAGAGGATGATCTGGCCTTGCAACCAGAGACCCAACTGTCTCTGCATGCGCTCGATCAGATCAATAACGTAAACTTTGTGCTGGGCAGGCGTGATCCGGCGAACGAAGCCTTTTAGGTTATCTTCGGCGATGATGAAGTAGAGGGTGAGAATCAGGATCAACAAAACGCCGCCGAAGAAGCCGAGAACTCCCGAGGCGGCGGAAGCGGCCAAGCCGCTCAGCTTGCCAATCTGCGCGGCGAGTCGCTCCTTCAAATTCAGATCGGCAGGCAAATTCAACGCGTTGATGGCGCTAATTGTGCGATCGTAATAATCCGGGAAGTTCGCGGCGATGTCGGAGGCCTGCTGGATGACCGGAGGAATCAGCAGGACGATGGAGAGGCTGAAGACGATGAAGAGGCTGAGATAAATAACCAGAATTCCCAGGGTGCGAGGAATTTTACGTTTCTGCAGCCAGTCCACCCAGGGATCGAAGGCCAGGGCCAGAACCAGCGATGCGAAGATGAGACCGATGATCTGGCGCAGGAAATAGACCGCGACCAGCAGCAGCAGGAAGAAGAAGATCCTGACCAGGGCGGCGCCGCTGACGTCAAAAGTAACACGAGTGGGCTCCTTGGGATCAGGGGAGGTCATGAGCGGAGGAAGTCAGATTTAGTCCGAAATATCGCGCGGCTCCAGGAGGAGGCTTATTCCTTCGAGGATGCCGCGAACACGCTGGACGGAAAGCGTCCCGATTCTTTCCGCCAGGTCAGCTTTGTCCACCGTAAAGATCTGGGATACGTTTACCACGCTGGACCTGGGCAAATTTGCTTCGCCGGATTTGAGCAGGACATTGCCCGGCGCTTTGGCCCGCTGCAGATTGGAGGTCAAGGCGCAAACGACGACGGTGCCAATCTTGCTGCGATTAAAGAGATTATTCTGGATGACGACATGCGGATGGCGATAGCCGGGCGCCGATCCGGATGGTTTTCCCAGGTCAATCCAGAAAACATCTCCCTGCTGAATCACCATTGGCCCTCAAGCATTTTGCGATGACGGCGACGCTGTCCCGCACGCCGGCGACGCTCTTCGATGGTAGGTCGGGCTGAGTAGGCCTGATTAATCCGCTGCAGAAGTTGCTGATTGCGATAGCGCTGCAGAAACTCCTCCGCCGCCCTGGCGAGCAATTGGCTGCGTGGCACATCCAAATGCTGGGCCAGTTCGTCAATTTCTTTCAGCAGCGGCGCGCGAAGGGAGACGGCAGTTTTTACGCTCGGCATTTTGTTATACCTTTTATCCTACCGAAATATAGCAAAATATTCCCGATAGGTCAATACTTTTGGTATTTATTTTCGTATACCTCGTCACTCGACTGCTTGGGCCTGCAGGGCAGAAATCAGGCGAAGGGAGAAGCCTGAGCCCTCAGAGAGTCAGTTCCATAAAGAGCGCGCCGAGCATCGGATTAAAGCGGTATGGAGGAATCTCTCGGAAGCCGAGAGCCCGATAGAGAGCGACGGCTTCGGTCATCTGCGGGACGGTGTCCAAAACCATGCGCTGATATTTGAGTTTCCGGGCTTCAGCCACAATCGTCCGAGCCAAACGCTTTCCCAAGCCCAAGCCTCGACAGGCAGGCCGCACATAGAGCCGCTTCATTTCGCAGACGCTCTCGCTGAAACTTCGCAGGGCCACGCAAGCAGCCGGAATATCGGCCTCGAATGCGAGAATGAGGCAGCCGGTAGGTGGACCGTATTCTTCAGCTAAGTTGGCCAGCTCGTGTTCCCAATTCTGAAAACGGAGGCTGAAAGGCAGCGAATCGGCGTATTCCAAAAAGAGCTCGCGGACGGCGGGTTCGTCATCGGGGAATTTCGCTTGGGCCAGCCGGATCATGTCTGGAGATTGCTTCGGCGCTATCCCAAAGGGACCACTTCGTGGCGCGCCTCGCAATGACCCTACGATTGCTGCTTAATAATCCCCCAGCGACGAGATTTTGTCCACGCGGCGTTGGTGGCGGCCGCCTTCGAAGGGGGCGTTGAGCCAGGCATCCAGAATTTTCAGGGCCAGGCCTGATTCGGTGAAGCGCGAACCGAGGGCCAGAGCGTTGGCGTCGTTGTGACGACGGCTCATCTCGGCCAAATCCACGCTGGTGGCCAGCGCCGCACGCACGCCGCGCACCTTATTGGCCACCATGCTCATGCCGATCCCGGACCCGCAAACCATCACTGCGCGGTCCGTCAAACCGTCGGCAACATCGCGGGCGGCCAGGATGCCGTAGTCGGGATAGTCAGTGGAGATCTCGTCGAAGCAGCCACGATCCAGGACCTCATGGCCATCGAGGCGGAGTTTTTCCTTGATCTGCTCTTTCAAGCGGAAGCCGGCGTGGTCGGCGGCGAGGGAGATTTTCATCGTCAAAAGCGGGGGCAAGCCCCCGCACTCCAAAGACGTCTATTTTTTCCAGGGTGGCTTGGGACGTTGAAACCAGGATTCGCCGAAGTTCAGGCCGAGGCGCAGTTTGAGGATCTGCTCTTCGCCGTTGTTGGCGGCGAGTTCGCCGCGGCGCCCGAATTCGATGGAAACGTCGAAACGGTCGCGTCCTTCATGGAAAGGATAGCCCAAACCCAATGAGCCGAAATAGCCGCGCACGGGATTCCCGGCGCTCTGCACGTAGCCGGATTCGTAGCGCGCGCCGAAGCGGTACTGGAGGCGCTTGAAGAAGCGCTCGGCTTTCCAGTGCGCCGGAGACCATTCGGCGCCGAAGGAAAGATCATAGGAATCCTGATAGACTAAGCTGGTATCGGGGAGCTCGCCTACGCCGCTCCAGGGAGTGACGACGGCCTGGGCAGCCAACAGCCACGTCGGCGATGCGTGATAGCTGAAGCCCGCACCATATCGCGCGGCCAAGCGATAGTCCGTTTCCGTTGCGACGCTCGAATCTTCGGTGGTGTAGAAGAAATCTTGATCCAGATGAATGGGGACCTCCGGTTCGAATGTGAAGCCGAGGCTGTAGGCGGGATGAGGTTTTATGACTATACCAAAGATGCCTCCGAACGCCAGCCACTGCTTGGAGGTGTTGAATTGGACGTCCTGATAACCAACAGCGTCGAAAAAGCTGCCGCGGGTATCCTCGACTTCCCCCCAGATGGCCGATCCGGCTGCGCCAATATCCAAAAGAGGACTTGGAGACCATGCCAGATTGAGCGAGGCCCGCGTCAAACCGCCGATGCCTTCGTAGGTTTGATGATAGGGCACTCCCTCAAGTGCCCCCTGCCAGCCATAGCGGAATTCGATGCGGCTATAGGGGTAAAACAGGGCCGCCAGAGCGAGTGTCTGATGCAGGGGGAGGCTCAGGCCGAAATACTCCACTTGCGCCCAATCGTCCACATCGCTGGCCTGGTCATCGCTCATCCACTGGCGGGAGACGTATCCGCCGACGCCGATGCGGGCATATCTCATGCCGGCCAGCAGGGCGGGATTGGCGAAATTTAAAGCCGTCGAATCCTGCAGAGCCAATCCGGCATTGCCCATCGCCACGGCTCGAGAAGAACTGAAGGACTCGATGATGCCATAGCCCAATCCGGAAAAAAGCGATCCCGTGGAGCAGGCGATCCCCGGCAATAAAAGCAAGCCCAACAGAGCGGCGCTCATTCGTCGCCTTGACGGCCGGATCATAGCTCGACTCCTTGAAGATAGACGACGCGCAACTGCGGACGCAGGGAATCGGGCGCGCCTGAACCGTAGAAGACCGTGCGGGACAGGTCGTAATATTCGTTGGCCGACTTGATCATAACGCCGTAGTTGATCTCAGAATGAGTGATCCAGTCGTACACCGTGCTGGTAATATTTAGAACAAGCTTGGCCGATTCTGAATCGTAGATGGCCAGGATGGGCGAGCCGGACTGGGTCAAAGCTTCGTCGGGATTGGTCATCCAACTGCTGTCCTGCATCTGGAGGTAGAAGCCCGAGGTGATACCATCGTAATTCAGTGGATGAGTCGTATCCGCATGCAGAATGATTTCGGCGCGCTGGACGGCGGTGCCGTAACCGGGCAGCAAGTTTTCAACATCGAACAGAACCAGGCTGCGGCAGGCGACAGCATTTCCGAGATAAAGATAGGAGCTGTCCAGCGGCGTCGAGCTTTGAGCGATGAAGGCGTCCGCTCCGGCATAGAGAAGCGTGTCCCAGGCCGAGGTGGTCGTGATTGTATCGCTGGTGTCAATGGCGGTCAGGTAGATCTCGAGGCGAGGACGGCGCGAGACCAGAGAATTCTCCGCAGATGCCAGCCGGACCAGGAAATCTTGTGACTTGTCCGAGAGGAGATAGAGGCCGTTATTGAAATGCAGGGTTTTACCGCCTGCGCCGGCTGATTCCCAGGCACGTAATAAGCTATCAGGGGAGGGCAGGTAGAAGGCAAAACTGTCGCTGTCAGCGGCGGCGGATGGAATTTGGAAAGAAGCGATCGAGTTCCCGTATTGATCCGGATCCAAATATAAGTAACGGCTGGTCGCCTGGGGATCGAGGTTTTCCCAGGTGACGCCAATCTCGAACCAGGAATAGCTGCGGTTCAGCAACGCAACCGAGACGGGAAGATCCGATCCCTCATTGGCCAGAATGCTGTCCAGATAGAGCTTGACAATCAGCGAATCCACCAGATAGCTGTCGGGCAGAGCTGTGGCAGGATTGAATTTCAGCAGGGCGTCGGCGTCATAGCCGGCATCGCGCCCCAGATAAAGAAAGGGGCTGGAGCCGGTGGTCGCCTGGGCCTGCAGGAAATTCGTGGCCCAAGCGTAGAGCGTGGTATCCTGCGGGTAAATCTCATTCAGTCCGGGAGCCAGACTGGAGCCCACGGCGGAATCCTTCTGGGCGCAGCCGATAAGAAGCAGCAGGACGATCAGCAGAAGGGGTGCGAGTTTCATTATATTGGCGAACAAGGGCGCTCCTTAAAGTCTTTAAATATATAAAAATATATTAAGGGCCGCAAGGGAAAGATGGATTTGGTTTTGAAGACGCAAGAATAGGCAGATCATAAACCCCCCCGCTCACCTTTTGCGGGGGCTATTCGATATCACCGGAACGGCAGAGCTCGGCCGCAGTGGGAACATGAATTCTTCTTCAGGCCGAGGACTCTGGTGCGGTAGCCATTGCGTTCGACGATCAGCGCATCGCAGTTGGGGCAGCGGGTGTCGGCGCCGTTGCCTATCGAAATGTTACCGACATAGACGAATTTCAGTTCCCCGCAAGCGATTTCAAGAGCGCGCCGCAGGAAAGTTTCGGAGGTGGGAGGCTCGAAATACTTGTAATGAGGGAAATATCGGGAAATGTGCAGAGGGATTTCCGGATTGACAGAAGCGATCCAGCGGGCCAGATCGAGGATGGAATCTTCGCGGTCGCTCCAGCCGGTGACGACCAGGTGGGCGATTTCGATGTGGACTCCGGCCGCGTGGGACAGCCGAATGGTGCGCTGCACCGGTTCCAGGTGGGCTTTGCAGAGACGGACGTAGAATTCATCGCGAAGGGATTTCAGGTCAATGTTCATGGCGTCCACGAAGGGGAGCAGGCGCAGGAGGGGCTCTTCTTCGATGAAGCCGTTGGTGACGAGGACGACGGCCAGGCCGCGCTCCCGCAAGCGCCGGGCGCAGTCGAGGACGTATTCGTACCACATCAGCGGTTCGGAATAGGTGAAGGCGACGCCGATGGAGCCGCGCTGTCCGGCCATTTCGACCAACTCATCCACCGGCAAATTGCGGGTCGGGACGTCTCCCTGAGAGATTTCGCAGTTCTGGCAAAAGAGGCATTGCAGGTTGCAGCCGTTGGCGCCGACGGAGAGGATGGCGGAACCCGGGCGGAAGTGGTAGAGGGGTTTTTTCTCGATGGGATCGAGAGCGATGGAGGCGACCTCGGCGTAATTCAGCGCGATCAACCTCTCCCCCACCCGGCGGCGCTGCCGGCAGATGCCGACCTGGCCTTCGCGAATGTCGCAGTGGTGCGGGCAGGTGTCGCAGATCAACCGGCCGTCTTCGGCGTGGAAGTATTCAACCTGGCGCATATTCTCTATTGCTCTACCAGTCATTGCGAATTCCGACTCTTGGATTTTTGCCACATAAAGCCCGTCGGCGTCAGGGGCGACGCCGACTATTTAGCTATTCAGGCCATGATCTTCAATAATCGGGGTCGCCCCCGACCCCGATCAGGGATTAATTTATCTGCAATTTCAGGGCAAGTGCCTCGCCCCAACAGGCAGCCCCCTCAACTCTGCTTGCAAATTCTGCAGCTCTTCGGGAAAGGTAACTTCACCCGTGACGGAAAGAAACCGCGCACAACGGTTAAACAATCATCCGGCGAAGCAAGATCCCCATGAAATAGCGAAATAGAATGGCGGTCGGGAGCGAAAAAGGAACTTTAGATGGCGTGGATTGATCTTGCCGCGAGCGCATGAAGAATTCCGCAAGGGATTTTTCAAGCCGAAATCGGGGGGCGCTGAAATTCGCCAAAATGAGCTTGACAGAATGATGATGAAGGGCTAACTTATTCGTGGTTGATTCGCGATACTCATCTCGGTGCATCCCCTCGCCTGTGCCGTCGGGCGGGGGGATTCTTATTTAAATCCCTAATTGGCTGTCGGGGCGGCATGCTTCCCCCGACGGGGCTCCTTCGGAGTGTCCCGAAGGGACGAATCATGAGGACGAACATGCTCCGTCCCGCTGCGCGTGACAGGGGCATGCCACCCCCGCCCACAAAAAAAATCTTATTTTTGTGCCCTCGCCATTTTCCGCGTTCGCGAATAATTTCCCTTGACACCCGCGATAGAATTTTGTATACTATTCAGCAGTCTTGGCGTCTTCCTGTCCTTCCCCGCAAGATCGAAGGATCGGGATAGTTAGAGGACCCGTCGTTAGTCCTTGTTTATCCTGCAAATCTGCCCGCAGACCTGCCCCCTGACCTCCCGAATCCTTTCGGAATAGATCCAACTGCATATCTGGGCCGTCACGGCCCATGCCGTGACGGAATGACCAGCGGCATGGACTGGTCCATGCCGCCCCAAGGCAAAGACTGAAAGTGTGTCATGCCAGCGAAAGGGCTTAAGCCCCCTTCAGTGGCTGGCATCCAGGCCTGGATTCCCGGAGCAATGCCCCCCTTGTATGTTGAATTTTTATTAAATTAGAGATTGGAGAGGAAGAGCTTGGTCAATACCATTAAGGCCAGAAGGAAAAATAGCGTTCGGGAGGTGACCGGCCGTAGACCCCTGGTTTTAGCTACCGCCCTCGAAGCGTGGTCGTCACCTCCCTTCCCGTCCGCCACCCGGACAGTTGCCGGGGCTCGAAATGCCCGTATCTTGCAAGGTCGGGTCAGCGGGAATCCGTTTCCATCTTGCCCGGAGTTGACCATGAAACCTTCCCCTGTCTTCGTCGGTATTGACGTGTCTAAAGACAAGCTGGATGTGGCCCTGTGGCCCACGGCCGAATGTTGGTCTATCGTCCCGGATCAGCCCAGTCTAAAAGCCTTGGCCGCGCGTCTGCTCTCTTTATCTCCCGCCCTGGTAGTTTTGGAAGCGACCGGCGGCTGGGAAAATTTGGCTCTGGCGGTTCTGGGGGCGGCGGGTCTGCCGGTAAGCCGGGTCAATCCTCGACAAGTGCGGGACTTCGCCCGGTCTACCGGTCAACTGGCCAAGACCGACCGACTTGACGCCCTGATCTTGGCCCGCTTTGCCCAAGCCGTTAACCCGCCGCTACGAACCCTGCCGGAGCAAGCCGCCCAAGAACTGGCCGGTTTGATTAGCCGCCGTCAGCAACTCTTAGATATGATCGTGGCGGAAAAAGCCCGCCAAGGCACCAGCAGCAGGCCCATTGGCCGCCAGATCGCCCGACATATCGCCTGGATGCAGAAGGCCTTGCAGCAGGTAGATGAAGATCTTGATCGGGCGGTCAAGGCCAACCCCGCGTGGGAAGCCTTGGATCACCTGCAGCAGACTGTCAAGGGCGTGGGACCGGTACTGTCCCGCACCCTCTTGGCGCTGCTGCCGGAGCTGGGTCACCTGAACCACAAGCAAATCGCGGCCTTGGTCGGGGTAGCGCCGTTCTGCTGCGACAGTGGCCAGTGGCACGGCCAGCGCCGCATCTGGGGTGGGCGAGCCCCGGTGCGCCGGGCCTTGTATATGGCGATCCTATCGGCTTGCAGGCACAATCCCAAGATTCAGCCCTTCTACGCCAGATTGCTGGCCGCAGGCAAACCCAAAAAAGTGGCCCAGGTGGCCTGCATGCACAAGTTGCTGATCATCCTGAACGCCATCGTCAAAGAGCATCTTTTTTACTGCCCAGCGCAGCCCTGAAAAACAAAACGAAAGACAGTTGCTTCGGGGC
>Ga0256868_10000116_pt1 | contig 46514 bp, 54 predicted proteins | sample RVTome_13_FD_187341 | JGI IMG/M metagenome (GOLD analysis project Ga0256868, IMG submission 187341) | Soil microbial communities from uranium-contaminated site in the Upper Colorado River Basin, Wyoming, United States - RVT92D227 HiSeq ...
CGCGGGACTTTATTTCATCCTGTTCCAGGCTAAAGTCCCTCTGGTAACTTTTCCGGGCGCCTTTGCGGACCAGGTCAACAGCCTATACGAAAAGATCGGCGACAACTCAGACCTTGAAGAGGAATTCAACTCTGTGCTCAAGGCGTCGATCAGCGAGGTGGCCGGAGAATCCGACGGCGAGGTCAAACACCTGCTCTACGGAAATTCTTTTTTCATAGAAAGCCTGTCCGATGAAGAAGTCCTGCTCTTGGACGCCGAGATCGGCAGAGTCTTAAATATAAAGATATAGGAGGGAAGAGATGAGAGCCAAACATATCTGCCTGATTATGGCCTTTCTTGTCTTCTTGAGCGCGGCGGCCTTTGGACAGGGCCAGGGCAACGGCATGCAGAACCGGCAAAGAGTCCGCGAGAACCTGGCTACACTGAGGTTGCTCCGCCTGACCCAGGCCTTGGATCTATCAGAAGAGCAGGCGGCCAAGATCTTTCCAACGGTCAATAAAATCGAGAAAGATAAACTAAGGATCCAGAGAGACATGAGCGTGGACATTCGGGACCTCCGACAGCTCGTCCAGGACGATCCCCTGAAAGAAGCTGAGATCATGGCCAAGATCAAGAGCGTGAAAGACGCCCAGCGGCTCATCCGGCAGAAGGACGACGAGCTCGAAGCTTACCTCGAAAACAACCTGACCACGGTCCAGAAGGCGAAACACGTGCTCTTCCAGATCGAATTCTTCCGCTTTTTAGAGCAGAGCTTGGACCGCGGCCGTCAGATGCGCAACAACCCGCCCCCGGCTCCGATCAAAAAAGACAAATAAGGGTGGCTCTATCTTTTTACGAAAGACGTTTTCATAACTCTTTGGACCCGTTTCTCTGATTCCGTCGCCGTGATTTCCAGGTCATAATCGCCCGGCCGAAGATCGGGCAGGTTGATCTCCAGGACAAGCACGACCTTCTTGTTTCCGATCGCCTTGGAGTCGAGAAGGTTCGCCGCGAGCAGGTCCCGGCCGCCGGGATTTTTTTTATCGACTGCGGTCCTTCATTTAATTTGAACATCCGTTTCCACCGTGAAGAATTTATATCGGTCGTAGACATATTCGGCTTCGTATTTGATATGTTCTTTTCCGCTCATGGTGACGAAGACTTCCCGGATCGACTGGGCGCTCGGAAAGCGGATGCCGTTCTTGACGATACCGTACACGACCGTCCAGGTGATCTTTCTCTTGAGATCGCCGATGGGCGAGGCGACCGTCTCTTTGTAATTGGCGATGGATTCCGGCTCCCATTCGATCCGGAGGATGCTCGAATCCTTTTCGTCGATCCAGATCCGTCCGAAACAATAATTTTCTGCGGTGACCTTGTTCGGCGAAGCTTTGATGACGATGGCGGGACGGCGGTCGATCTTCTCGGTGCCGAGGATCTCGTATCGGAAATGCGGCTGCCAGAATTGGCCGAGAAATCCCACGGGACCGAAGACCAGGTATTTCGCCGACATCCTCAGCGTTTTCAGCTCGACATCCTCCTCATGCGTCTTCTTCCCGTTCTCTTCGAGGAGGATTCTCTTCTCTTTGAGGTCCGGGCCCTTTTTGATCATCTGGTAGTCATAAACGTAAGATGTTTTTTCGGTCTTATCGACTTTCAGGTTTTCGACGGACCCGAAGCCACCAGGCAATCGGCTAAAGGTAAACGTCTTTCTGAACGCGTACGTTTTTTCCTTGATGTTTTCCTGGCAGACGAAGTAAAGAGCCAGGTTCTTTAATCTTTCGCAGTAATTGCCCGTGGCTTCCAGGATTTTTGCGAGTTGGGCTTGCCGGGCGCTTTCTTTAACTTCTTGACAATAAAGATTATTCCAGGAGTTTAGGCTGAGAAAAATCGCACCCCAAAAAATAACGGTCGATTTCAGCCAGCCGCGGACCATTGGCCAGTAACTCCCTCTTATATAATACAATCTGGAGGCTATTCTTATTCCAATTACGATTAGCTTTCCTTAATCGTTTATTCCCGCCTTAAAAAACTGCAAATTTTGGTCAAACCAGGCGGCTGAATAATTCCATTTTATACCTTACAAATATATTATTAAAGGGATGAAGCAACAATAATAAATAGAAAGGGATCTCTTCCATTTCGTGGGGGCCATAGGGAAAAGATCAGGAAACGGCCAGAGCGACCAGGGAGGATTTGGCCTTCTCGATGCCAAGACTCGCATTAAGATTTTCATAAAGCTTGAGAGAAGACTTCTAATTTGTGATATAAAACCCCCTGCCCCACAAATCCGGAGACACGAACCTATTTTTGGCCCAAAAAGAGATGCTTGCTCCCCCCTAAAATTTTCTTGACAAATATCTGAAATTTCTATAACATATTTCAGGTTGTCGTCTTTTATCTTTAAGAGCTGTTACACAATTTAAAATTCATAGGGTGTAGAGAAAAAGTTTTTTTGTAAAATAACCTTTTCTCTAATGCTTCTCTTCCTGGAGGGTTGTTTTTTTCTTTTTTTGCGAACGGTTGATATGCCAGCGTAGCTCAGTTGGTAGAGCGGCTGATTTGTAATCAGCGGGTCGGGGGTTCAAGTCCTCTCGCTGGCTTAAGCGAGCTGCCTATATTATTTATGAAGAGATGTGGGCAGGTACCAAAGTGGTTAAATGGGGCGGGCTGTAAACCCGCTGCGGAAACGCTTCGGAGGTTCGAATCCTTCCCTGCCCACTTTGTGACGCGGGAATAGCTCAGTTGGTAGAGCGGCGGCCTTCCAAGCCGTCTGTCGCGGGTTCGAGTCCCGTTTCCCGCTTATATTGGAATTCATTGAAAGGCGCCCACGTAGCTCAGTTGGCAGAGCACATCCTTGGTAAGGATGGGGTCACCAGTTCAACTCTGGTCGTGGGCTAAGGTTGACATAAGACGCCAAAACCAAAGGAGGTAAGGGATGGCAAAGGCGAAGTTTGAGCGGACGAAGCCGCATGTGAATGTGGGGACGATCGGGCATATTGATCACGGGAAGACGACGCTGGTCTCGGCGCTGACGAAGGTGCTGGCCACGAAGGGGTTGGCCCAGGCGAAGAGCTATGATGAGGTGGCGAAGGCGGACGCGAAGATGTTTCGTCGGGACGCGACGAAGATCTTGACGGTGGCCTTGGCCCACGTGGAGTACGAGTCGGAGCTGCGGCATTATGCCCACATAGATTGTCCTGGGCACGCGGACTATATCAAGAACATGATTTCTGGGGCGGCCCAGATGGACGGGGCGGTTTTGGTGGTTTCGGCGGCGGACGGGCCGATGCCGCAGACGCGGGAGCATGTGCTGTTGGCGCGCCAGGTGATGGTGCCGTCGATCGTGGTGTTCATGAACAAGTGCGACCTGGTGGACGATCCGGAGATCTTGGACTTGGTGGAGCTTGAGGTTCGGGAGCTTCTGTCGAAGTATGAATTTCCTGGGGACAAGGTTCCGGTGATTCGGGGGGCGGCGACGAAGGCGATGGCGGACCCGAGCGGAGAGGCGGCGAAGCCGGTATGGGAACTGATCAAGGCGATGGACACGTTCATCCCGGAGCCGTTACGGGAGGTGGACAAGCCCTTTTTGATGTCGATTGAGGACGTATTCTCGATTACGGGTCGGGGGACGGTCGTGACGGGCCGGGTGGACCGGGGGTTGGTCAAAGTTGGGGACGAGGTTGAGATTGTCGGTTTTGGAGAGACGCGGAAGACGGTAGTGACTGGAGTTGAGATGTTCCGGAAGCTCTTGGACCAAGCGCAAGCCGGGGACAACATTGGTTGTCTTCTGCGGGGGATCGGGAAGACGGATGTTGAGCGGGGGATGGTTCTGGCGAAGCCGGGGTCGATCAAGCCGCACCGGAAGTTCAAGGGAGCGATCTACGTGTTGACGAAGGAAGAGGGCGGGCGGCACACGCCGTTTTTCACGGGGTACCGGCCGCAGTTCTACTTTCGGACGACGGACGTGACGGGGAACGCGAGGTTGCCGGAGGGCGTGGAGATGGTGATGCCGGGGGACAACGTGAACCTGGAGATCGACCTGATCACGGACGTGGCGATGGAGAAAGGGCTGCGGTTCGCGATCCGGGAAGGCGGACGGACCGTCGGCGCCGGCACCGTCACGGATATCATCGAATAGAAAGGATAGAGTTCCCCCTGCCGAATTTTTGAATTCGGCCGGCGGATCCTCAAAAGAGCAGGCTATGAGAGAAATCATCACCCTGAGCTGTTCGGTATGCAAACGGCGGAATTATTCCAACACGAGGAATAAGAAAAAACAGACTGAACGGCTGGAGATTAAAAAGTTCTGCCCGTTCTGCCGGACGCACACGCTTCACAAGGAAGTCAAATAAGAGATGGGTCAGAAGGGATAGGACGAAACAGGTGAGTAGCTCAATTGGCTAGAGCAGCGGTCTCCAAAACCGCAGGTTGCGGGTTCGAGTCCTGCCTCACCTGCCCTAAGATAACAACATTAAGGATCGCCCCGAGATAGATCGAGAAATTCATTCAGAAGGACAGAGAAACCATGAGCGATAAAGTGAGATGGTACAAGCGTTTATGGACGTTCATCAAGGAATCGCGTGCCGAACTCAGAAAAGTGACTTGGCCTTCGCGGAACGAGATTTACAACACCACGCTTGTCGTCATCATTGCCACCGTCTTTTTCGGCTTCTTCCTGTTCTTCATGGACATCATCTTTTCCTGGGTGATCACGAAGATTGAATCGTTTTTTTAGGTAAGCACAATCATGGCAAAAAATTGGTATGTCGTTCACACGTATTCAGGATTCGAGAAATTCGTGGCCGAGTCCATCCGACAGCGGGCCATCGAGATGGGGATCGAGGACCAGATCGGACAGATCATCATCCCGACCGAAGACGTCATCGAGATCAAGATGGGGAAGAAGGTCGTTTCGACCAAGCGGTCCTATCCCGGCTACATCCTGGTCGAAATGGAGATGACGGATGAGAACTGGCTCATCATTCGCGAGACTCCGAAGGTCACGGGATTCGTCGGCTCAGGAAAGAAGCCCTCGCCGCTGAGCAAGGACGAGGTCAGCCAGATCGTCGAGCACATGGAGACCACCTCGGAGAAGCCCAAGCCGAAGCACTCCTTCGAGAAGGGCGAGGCGGTCCGTATCATCGACGGCCCGTTCTTCAACTTCAACGGCATCGTCGAAGACGTCAACCACGAACGCAGCACGCTCAAGGTGCTGGTGACGATCTTCGGCCGGTCGACGCCCGTGGAACTAGAATTCTTACAGGTCGAGAAAATCTAGGAGGCATTCATGTCCAAAGAGGTTGTGGCAAGGATCAAGTTGCAGATCGTGGCCGGACAGGCGAGCCCCGCTCCTCCGGTGGGGCCGGCCCTGGGGCAGCACGGCGTCAACATCATGCAGTTCGTCCGCGAGTTCAACGAGAAGACGGGCAAGATGGAAGAGGGCATGGTCATCCCCGTGATCATCACGATCTTCAAGGACAAATCGTTCAATTTCGTCCTGAAGACCCCTCCGGCGTCCTACCTTCTGAAGAAGGCGGCGGGTATCGCCAAAGGCTCCGGGACCCCGAACAAGGAAAAGGTCGGCAAGGTGACCCAGAAGCAGATCGAGGACATCGCCAAGTTCAAGCTTCCGGACCTCAACGCCAACGACTTGGAGGCGGCCAAGAAGATCATCGAAGGGACCGCCAAAAACATGGGATTGGAGATTATCAGTGGCTAATCGTGGGAAAAAGTATCTAAAGGCGAGAGACCTCCGGGTCAAGTCCGAGTATTCGCTCGAGGAGGCGGTCGACCTGCTCAAAAAAGGCCATTATGCGAAGTTCGACGAGTCCGTCGACATCGCCCTGCGCCTGGGCGTCAATCCCAAGCAGTCCGACCAGATGGTCCGGGGGACGGTCATCCTCCCCCACGGCACGGGCAAGACCAAGAAGATCTGCGTCCTGGCCTCGGGCGAGAAATTGAAGGAAGCCGAGGCGGCCGGGGCCGATTACGCAGGCGGCGAGGAACTGATCGAAAAGATCGCCGGCGGTTGGATCGATTTCGACATTGTCATCGCCACGCCCGACATCATGCGCAGCGTGGGCAAACTGGGCCGGATTCTCGGGACGAAGGGCCTGATGCCCAACCCGAAGTCGGGCACGGTGACGTTCGATATCAAGAAGGCCGTCGAGGAGACGAAGGCCGGCAAGGTGGAATTCCGGATCGATAAGACGAGCATCATCCACTCGATCATCGGCAAGGTCTCGTTCTCCGAAGCGAAAATCGTGGATAACGCCAAGACCTTCATCGCGGCCGTCGTCCACGCCCGGCCGTCGACAGCCAAGGGCAAGTTCGTCCGGAGCATGTACCTCAGCACGACGATGGGGCCGTCCTTCAAGATCAGCGAGGATATTCTGGAGAAATAGGACAAGGAGAAGCGCGGATGAAACGGGAACAAAAAGAAGCACGCATCAAGGAGCTCGCCGACATTTTCAAATCGGACGGCACTTTCTACCTCTTCGATTACAATAAAATGAGCGTCGCCCAATCGGTGGACCTGCGGAAGACCCTGCGGAAGCACGGCTCATCGCTCAGGGTCGTCAAGAACCGCCTGGCTCTCCGCGCGCTCAAGGCGGAATTCCCCGACGCCCTCAGGGACTCTTTTCGCAAACCCACGGCGGTCGCCTTCACGGCGGCCGACCCGATCCTCCTGGCCAAGGCGCTCAAGGAGTTCGCTGTTCAGAACAAGGTCCTGGTCGTAAAGGGCGGCGTCGTCCAAGGCCGGTACTTTCCGGCCGAAAGGTTCGATGAAATCACGAAGCTCACCTCGCGCCAGGCGCTTTTGGGCAAGATCGGCTTCATGATGGCTTATCCTTTGACGAAGCTTTTAAGAACTTGGCAAGCCCCGCTCACCAGCGCGGGGATCTTGTTGAGCCAATTAAAGAATAAAAAACAGTAAGTCGGTATGACCGCAACAGGAAAGGAGTCATTTCACATGGCAAAACTTACCAAGGAAGAATTTTTCAGTCACCTGGACAACCTGACGGTTCTGGAGCTTGCGGACTACATCAAAGAGTTCGAGACCCGCTACGGCATCAGCGCCCAGGCGGCCGTTCCCATGGGCGTAGCCGCCGGAGCGGCTCCTCAGGCCGAAGCGAAGGCCGAAGAAGCGAAGACCGAATTCACCCTCGTCCTGAAGAGCGCCGGCGACAAGAAGATCAACGTCATCAAGATCGTCCGGGAGATCACGAATCTGGGATTGAAGGAAGCCAAGGACCTGGTCGATGGTGCGCCCAAGCCGGTCAAAGAAGGGCTGTCTAAACAGGATGCGGAAGCCCTCAAGGTGAAGTTCGAGGCCGTTGGGGCTCAAGTCGAGCTGCAGTAGGATCCTTTGGATAGAGGCGGGATTTCCCCTGACGACCAGCATAAAAAGATGGGCCCGTGCCCCGAATGCCGATCTTCGGCATGCGGGCTTATTTTTATGAGTATCTGCCGGGGTCGGCATGCTGAAAGTCATTCGGCATGTGGACCTCAAAGAGAGCGTCCATGATTAAAGAATCCGAAAATATTTATCGCGAACGGATTGATTTTTCCAAGATCAAGGCCATCTTTCCCATGCCCGACCTTCTTGCGATCCAGCGGGCGTCCTACGCGGAGTTCCTCCAGATGGACCTGCTGCCCGAGGAGCGGAAGGATACGGGCCTGCAGGCCGCCTTCAAAGATGTGTTTCCCATTTCCGATTTCAAAGAGACGACGCAGCTCGACTTTATCAATTATGCGATTGGAAACTGGGAATGTAAGTGCGGGCGGCTGAAGGGGGTGGAGAACTCCCGGGCGGAATGTAAAGGCTGCGGGACGCTGCTCCCGGCCGACGCGGAGATCACCGAGAAGGAGATCTGCCCCTATTGCGGTGCGAGCCGTAAGATCGAAGTCCCGCAGTGTGACCACTGCGGCGACCGGGTCGGGCTGAAGATGAAGTACAGCCCGAACGAGTGCCTGCAGAAGGGCTACACCTATGCCGTCCCCCTGCGTCTTAAGGTCCGCCTGATCTCGTGGGAGAAGGACGCCTCGACCAAAGCCAAGCGGCTGAAACACATCAAAGAGCAGGAGGTCTATTTCGGCGACATCCCCCTCATGACGGACAAGGGGACATTCATCTTCAACGGCATCGAGCGGGTCGTCGTCAGCCAGCTTCAGCGCTCCCCCGGCGTGTTCTTCCGACAGGGCGAGGTGAAAGGCTTTTTCATCGCCAAGATCATCCCTTACCGGGGCGCCTGGGTGGAATTCGAATATGACATCAAGAACAACCTCTTCGTCCGCCTCGACCGGAAGAAGAAATTCCTGGCCACGGTGTTTCTCCGCGCCCTGGGGTTCAGCTCGGACGAGGACATCCTCCGCGTCTTTCATAGGATCATCAAGGTCACGCCCGAGAACGGGAAGCTCTACTGGGACCTCTCCGAGGGTCTGGTCGGCAAGACGCTCAAGGAGGACATCGAAGACCCGAAGTCCAAGAACGTCATCTTCCACGCCAACAAGAAGATCAACGAGGAAGTCTATCAGAGGCTCAAGGCCATGGGCCTCACCCGTGTTGCTGTCGACCGGAAAGACCTCCAGAACGCCTTTGCCCTGAGCAGCATCAAAGGCAAGGTCAAAGGAAACGAAGAGATCGGCGATACGGCCCTCGACCTTCTCATCGGCACAGGCGAACCTTTTGAGGTGTTCTTCCCCACAGAGGACGAGGCCGGGATGATCATCGTCAACACTTTGAAGAAGGACCTGCGCAAGGACACCAACCAGGCCCTGGCGGAGATCTACAGAAAATTGCGGCCCGGCGAGCCACACACGATGGAGAGCGCTCATAACCTTTTCCGCAGTCTCTTCTTCAACCCGCAGAAGTACAATTTCTCGCGCATCGGCCGGTTGAAGATGAACATCAAGCTCGACCTGAATACGCCGCTTGAGGATAAGACCTTATCGCCTCAGGATTACGTGGAGGTCATGAAGTACCTCTTCCGCCTCCGCCGTGGCGAAGGGTCCGTGGACGACATCGACCATCTCGGCAACCGGCGCGTCCGTTCGGTCGGCGAGCTCGTCGAGAACGCCTTCCGCATCGGCCTGACGCGCATGGAGCGGACGATCAAGGAGAAGATGACGATCACGGCCGACTTGGCCTCCGCCATGCCCCAAGACTTGATCAATTCCAAGCCGGTCATCGCGGCCCTCAAGGAGTTCTTCGGAAGTTCTCAGCTTTCGCAGTTCATGGACCAGATTAACTCCCTGGCCGAAGTCACGCACAAGCGACGCCTCAGCGCCCTCGGGCCCGGCGGCTTGAGCCGCGAGCGGGCGGGATTCGAGGTCCGCGACATCCAGGCTTCGCACTACGGCCGCATATGCCCGGTCGAAACGCCCGAAGGTCCGAACATAGGGTTGATATCCTCTCTGAGCTGCTACGCGCGCGTCAACAACTACGGCTTTGTCGAAACTCCCTACCGGAAGGTCCGTAACAGCCGGATCATCGATTACGTCAAGATTCTTCACCCCGGCGACGGCGACTACAAGGTCGGCGACATCATCGAGAAGGATGATTATTTGAAGGACCTCGCCTCCCTCAAGCGGAAGAATGCGCGCCATTTTGCCGTCGTCGAGCCTTACTGTTTTTACCTGACCGCATGGGAAGAGGAAAAACACAATATCGCCCAGGCTAACGCGCGCGTGGACGAGAAGGGTCATTTCGAGGACGAGATCATCAGCGCCCGACAGAGCGGAGACTTCAAGTTTCTCCCCAAGGACCAGATCGATTACATCGACGTCTCCCCGAAACAACTCGTCTCTCTTTCCGCCGCTCTGATCCCCTTCCTGGAGCACGACGACGCCAACCGCGCCCTCATGGGCTCCAATATGCAGAGGCAGGCCGTTCCGCTTCTCCGGCCCGAGGCGCCGCGGATCGGCACGGGAATCGAATACCTGGTCGCCAAGGGCTCGGGCGATGTCATCGTCTGCAAACGCTCGGGCACGGTCGAATTCGTCGATGCCGAACGCATCCTGATCCGCACGGACGAGAGAGAGAATGCCAAGGACTATGAGGTCGGGACCGACCTTTATCTCCTGACGAAGTTCCTGAGGACCAACCAGAACACCTGCCTCACCCAGCGTCCGATCGTCCGCAGGGGCGACCATGTCATAGCCGGGCAGATTCTGGCCGACAGCTCCTGCACGGACGGCGGCGAGTTGTCCCTGGGCCGGAACGTCCTGTGCGCGTTCATGCCCTGGCGCGGGTATAATTTCGAAGACGCGATCATCGTCAGCGAAGAGCTGATCAAGCAGGACATCTTCACCTCGCTCCATATCGTCGAGGAGACGATCGAAGCCCGCGACACGAAGCTCGGCCCCGAGGAGATCACGCGGGATATCCCCAACGTCCCTGAAGTCGTGCTGAGGAACCTGGACGAGAACGGGATCGTCCGGATCGGCGCCCAGGTCAAATCCGGCGACATCCTGGTCGGAAAAGTCGCGCCCAAAGGCGAAACCCAGCTCTCCCCCGAAGAGAAGCTCCTGAAGGCCATCTTTGGCGAGAAGGCCCTGGATGTCAAGGACGCCTCGCTCTACTGCTCTCCCGGCGTCGAGGGGACGATCATCGATGTTCGCATCTTCTCCCGCCGCGGCACGGAAAAAGGGGAGCGGGCCAAGCTCATCGAGAAGGATGAGATCTCCATGATGAAGCGGAATCTGGACGACGAGATCACCATCATGGAGGGCGAGCGCTGGAGAAAGATCAAGGTGCTGCTTAAGGGCGCTTTGCTCGAAAAAGACCAGAAGGTCTCCGGGCTGGCGCTCGGCAAAGGACAGAAATTGACGGAGAAGATCTTGGACGAGATCGACCAGGACGACATGGGCAAGCTGAAGGTCGAGTCCGACGGCGAGCGCGACGAGAGGATCAAGGACATTGAAAAGAAGGTCAAGCGCCAGATTGAGGCGCTCCGGGCCATCTTTAAGGATAAAGTGGACAACCTGAAAAAGGGCGACGAGCTCGCCCCGGGTGTCATCCAGGCCATCAAAGTCTTTATTGCCATGAAACGCAAGCTCTCGTGCGGAGACAAGGTGTCCGGCCGGCACGGCAACAAGGGCATCATCGCCAAGATCGTGCCCGAGGAAGACATGCCGCGGCTTCCCGATGGAACGCCAGTCGGGCTCGTTCTCAACCCGTTGGGCGTTCCCTCCCGTATGAACGTCGGGCAGATCCTCGAAACACACGCGGGCTGGGCGGCTGAAAAGCTCGGCCTGTGGATCTCGACGCCTGTATTCGACGGCTGCTTGGAGCGGGAAGTGAAGGACCTGCTCAAGAAAGCGGAACTTCCGGAATCCGGGAAGACGCCGCTGTTTGACGGCATCACCGGCGAGTTGCTCGACCAGGAAGTGACCGTCGGAAACATCTACATGATGAAGCTCTACCACCTGGTCGACGACAAGATTCACGCCCGTTCCACGGGACCCTATTCGCTCATCACCCAGCAGCCGCTCGGCGGAAAGGCCCAGTTCGGAGGCCAACGGTTCGGCGAAATGGAGGTCTGGGCCCTCGAGGCCTACGGCGCGGCCTACACCCTCCAGGAGCTCATGACCGTCAAGTCCGATGACGTCGAAGGCCGGGCGAAAATCTACGAGGCCATCGTCAAGGGCGACCTCGAGTTCTCGCCGGGCCTTCCCGAATCGGTCAACGTCCTCATCCGCGAGCTGCAGAGCTTGTGCTTAAACGTCGAGCTCGAAAAGTCCGAGAAGGATGAAACGCCGCCGTGGGGAATTGAAGTTCCCCAAATTCGAAAAGGAGAGAAATGATGGAACTTAAGCAACCCATGGGTGGCAAACCGAAGATCGAATTCGACCGCGTCCGCATCAGCATCGCCTCTCCCGATAAGATCAAGAGCTGGTCTTGGGGAGAGGTGACCAAGCCCGAGACGATCAACTACCGCACGTTCAAGCCGGAAAAGGACGGCCTCTTCTGCGCCAAGATTTTTGGCCCGATCAACGATTACGAATGCCTCTGCGGCAAATACAAGAGAATGAAATACCGGGGCATCATCTGCGAGCGCTGCGGCGTCGAAGTCACGAAATCCAAAGTCCGCCGGGAGCGCATGGGCCATATCCATCTTGCCTCGCCGGTGGCCCATATCTGGTTCTTCAAGAGCCCGCCGAGCCGCATCGGCCTAGTGCTCGACCTTTCCATCAAGGACCTGGAGAAGGTCCTCTATTTCGAATCCTATATCGTCATCAATTCCGGCGACACGCCCCTCAAGGAAAGGCAGCTCCTCAACGAGGATGAATACAAGGAAGCCCGGGAAAAATACAGCGACAAGTTCGAAGCTTCGATCGGCGCTGAAGCGATCAAATTCCTTCTTGAGAAGATCAACATCCAGAAGGAAGCCGACCGCCTCCGGAAGGCGATGAAGAAAGAGACGTCCCAGCAGCGGAAGCTGCGCTACGCGAAGAGACTCCGGGTCTTCAAGGCCCTTCGGAAATCCGGCAACCGTCCCGACTGGATGATCCTGGACGTCATTCCCGTCATCCCGCCGGACCTGCGGCCTTTGGTCCGCCTGGACGGAGGACGTTTTGCGACATCCGACCTGAACGACCTTTACCGCCGGGTTATTAACCGGAACAACCGGCTGAAAAAGCTCATCGAGCTCCGGGCGCCCGATCTCATCATCCGCAACGAGAAGCGGATGCTCCAGGAAGCCGTGGACGCCCTTTTCGATAACGGGAAAAGGGGGAGGGTCCATTTGGGGGCCAACCGCCGGCCGCTTAAATCGCTGAGCGAGGCGCTGCGCGGCAAACAGGGTCGGTTCCGCCAGAACCTTCTCGGCAAGCGCGTGGATTACTCCGGCCGCTCGGTCATCGTCGTCGGCCCCGAACTCAAGCTCAACCAGTGCGGGCTGCCCAAAAAAATGGCGCTCGAGCTTTTCAAGCCGTTCATTTTTCATAAGCTTGAAAAGGAAGGACTGGTCCCGAGCGTCAAAGTCGCCCGCGAATGGCACGAACAGGAGCGGCCCGAAGTGTGGGATTATCTCGAAGAAGTCGTCCGTGAGCATCCCATCCTCCTGAACCGGGCGCCCACGCTCCACCGGCTGGGCATCCAGGCGTTCGAGCCGATCCTGGTTGAAGGCAAAGCCATCCAGATCCATCCCCTGGTCTGCGCCGCTTTCAACGCCGACTTCGACGGCGACCAGATGGCCGTCCACATCCCCCTGTCCGTCGAAGCCCAGATCGAAGCCTCGACCCTGATGCTGTCCACGAACAATATCCTGTCTCCGGCGCATGGCCGGCCGCTGACGATCCCCAGCCAGGACATGGTCCTGGGATGTTATTATTGCACGCTGGCCAAGAAAGGGCTCAAAGGCGAGGGCCGCATCTTCGGTTCGCCCGAAGAGGTGCTCCTGGCATTCGAGAACAAGGAGATCAGCCTCCAGTCTATGATCAAAATGCGCTATGACGGCCCGTTCATGAACCTTTCGGTGTTTTATGACGATCAGGCCATTTCGATGTGCCCGGTCGTGAACGTCAAGCGTGAGCTGATCGAAACGACACCGGGCCGGATCACCTTCAACAGCGCCCTGCCCAAGGGCATGCCGTTCATTAACGGCACGTTCAAGAAAAAGGGCCTGGAAAACCTCGTATTCTACATTTATCTCAAATCCGGCCTCGGCCTGACCGTCGAAACGCTGGACAAATTAAAAGAGCTGGGCTTCACCCAGGCGACGCAGGCCGGATTCTCGCTGGGCATCGATGATTTCGTCATTCCCAAAGAGAAGGCCGCGCTCGTCGATAAGGCCCAGAAGGAAGTCCGGGACATCGAAAAGCTCTATCTCGACGGCACGATCTCGGCCGGCGAGCGGTTCAACCGCGTCGTCGAGATCTGGGGCGACGTGACCGACAAGGTTTCGAGCGCGATGATTGATGAGATGAAGAGGATCAGTTTCGAGGGATCCCATCTGAACCCGCTTTTCGTCATGGCCGACTCCGGGTCGAGAGGCAACAAGCAGCAAATCCGGCAACTGGCCGGGATGAGAGGCCTGATGTCCAAGCCGTCGGGAGAGATCATCGAGACGCCGATCATCTCGAACCTCCGGGAAGGGCTGAACGTCCTGCAGTACTTCATCTCAACGCACGGCGCCCGCAAGGGTTTGGCCGACACCGCTTTAAAGACGGCCAATTCCGGCTACCTCACCCGCAAGCTCGTCGACGTGGCCCAGGAAGTCATCATCGAAGAGCACGACTGCGGCACGCTCAAAGGCATCAACGTCACGGCCATTGTCGAGAATGGCGAGATCATCGAGCCGTTCGTCGAGCGCGTCGTCGGCCGCGTTTCCCTGGAAAAGATCGTCCATCCCGACACGGGCAAGGTCATCGTCGATATGAACGAGGAGATCACGGAAGTTGTGGCCCAGGAACTGCAGAACCTCGGGATCGAGAAGGTCAAGATCCGCTCCGTTCTAACCTGCGAAACGAAGCGGGGCATCTGCCAGCTCTGCTACGGACGGAACATGGCCAGCGGCTTCAGGGTCGAGCTCGGAGAAGCTGTCGGCATCGTCGGGGCCCAATCCATCGGCGAGCCCGGAACGCAGTTGACGATGAGAACGTTCCACATCGGCGGTATCGCCATGAGAGGCGCGGAGCGGTCCAAGCTCGAAGCCAAGAATGCCGGGATTATCCGGTTCAACAACGTTAAGACCGTCGTAAACAAGGACAAGTCGCTGATCGTCGTCAACCGGAATGCGAACATCGCCATCATGGATTACCGGGGCCGCGAAGTCGAGCACTATCAGGTTCCTTACGGAGCCAAGATCCTGTTCAAGGACGGCGATGAGGTGAAAGCCCGCCAGGAATTCGCCGAATGGGATCCCTTCAACACGTTCATCCTGACCGAGGAAAGCGGCAAGGTCCATTTCCATGACGTCGTCCGCAAAGTGACGATGGAGGAGGTCCAGGACGAGTTCACGGGCCTGATCAGCCAGGTCGTCATCGAGCCCAAGGACGAAAAACTGCAGCCGCGCATTGAGATCCTCAGCCTGCGCGAGAAAGACAAGAACGGGAAACCGGTCATCCTCAAGAAGTACTTCCTGCCCTCCGGGGCCAACCTCGAAGTGAAGGAGGGCAACACGGTTTATGCCGGTGACATCCTGGCCAAGATCCCGCGAGAAGTCGCCAGAACAAAAGACATCACGGGCGGTCTGCCGCGCGCGGAAGAGCTTTTCGAAGCCCGCCGGCCAAAGACGCCCGCCGTCATCTCGGAGATTGACGGGATCGTCCAGTTCGGCGGCCTGGTCCGCGGCTACCGGCAGCTGACCGTCAAGAGCGACCGGGGCGTCGAAAAAGAATATATGATCCCCAAGGGCGCCCATATCAGCGTCGGCGAGGGCGAGCGCGTCCGCGCCGGCACGCCTTTGATGGACGGCCCGGTGAATCCCCATGATATCCTTAAGGTCCTGGGAGAGAAGGAGCTGGCCGAGTATCTCCTGAGGGAAGTCCAGGAAGTCTACAGGCTCCAGGGCGTCACGATCAACGACAAGCACATTGAGACGATCATCCGCCAGATGCTGCGCTGGGTCAAAGTCGAAGAGGTCGGTGATACGGAATTCCTCGTGGACGAACAGGTCGATAAATTCGTCTTCCAAGAGGAGAACCTCAAGGCGATCAAGAAAGGAGGGAAGCCGGCCAAGGCCCGCCCGCTCCTCCTGGGGATCACCAAGAGCGCGCTGAGCACGGACAGCTTCATCTCGGCCGCCTCCTTCCAGGAGACGACTCGGGTGCTGACCGAGGCCAGTATTTACGGCAAGGTCGACCATCTGCGGAGCCTGAAGGAAAACATCATCATGGGCCGGCTGATTCCGGCCGGAACAGGCTACAAATTCTACCGGGATGTGGAGCTCCGGGAAGGAAAAGAAGCAGAAGCGGAGAAGGGGGCCGAAGAGGCGCCTCTTCAGCGCTGACTTTTTACGCTAACTGCCTTTATTTTCTTGACATAGCCGGTAAAGTTTGCTATATTCCGGACATTCGTTCCGAGAGAACTATCTGTTCGGAGTGAGTACAATTTTATATTTTTTTTGAAGGAGTATCTTTTTTGCCAACCGTCAACCAATTAATTAGAAAAGGCCGGACCTTCAAGAGATACAAGAGCAAGTCGCCGGCATTGGACGAATGTCCGCAGAAGCGCGGCGTGTGCACGCGCGTCTTCACGACGACGCCCAAAAAGCCGAATTCCGCCTTGAGAAAAGTGGCGCGAGTCCGCCTGACGAATAATATCGAAGTCACGGGTTACATTCCCGGCGTCGGGCATAACCTTCAGGAACACTCGATCGTGCTCGTCCGTGGGGGCCGCGTCAAAGACCTGCCGGGCGTCCGTTATCACATCATCCGCGGCACGCTGGACAGCGAGGGCGTGGTCAACCGCAACCAGAGCCGCTCGAAATACGGCGCCAAGAAGCCCAAGGAGAAAAGAGTCGCCTCATAAGGATGACAGGAGAGTTCGATGCCAAGACGCGGGATTATCAAAAAGAAGAAAGTGCCGGGTGACCAGAAGTACAACAGCACGCTGATCACGAAATTCATCAATATGTTCATGAAGAAAGGGAAGAAGAGTACGGCTGAACGGGCGATCTATGCCTCGATGGAAGTGGTGAAACAGAAAGCCAAAGAAGATCCTTTGAAGATCTTCGAGAAGGCGGTCGAGAACGTGCGGCCCATGCTCGAGACGAAATCGAGGCGCGTCGGGGGGGCCACCTATCAGGTCCCCGTCGAGGTGGATATCAGCCGCTCGATCTCTGTGGGCGTGCGCTGGATTATCAAGTATGCCCAGGAGCGGGGCGGCAAGAGCATGGTCGAAAAGCTCGCCGCGGAGATACTCGACGCTGTCGCCAACAAGGGCGGCGCGATCAAGAAACGTGAAGATACCCATAAAATGGCGGAGGCCAATAGGGCTTTCGCTCATTATAGGTGGTAATCTTATAAATGGTAGTCTCCTTGAATATCGGAGCAGGGACTATTAACGTTCACATGGAGCGACGATTTGACGCGAACGTACTCGATCGAACGAGTGAGGAACATCGGCATCATGGCCCATATCGATGCGGGGAAGACTACCACGACGGAGCGTATCCTCTACTACACCGGCATCACCTACAAAATGGGAGAAGTCGACGAGGGTACAGCCGTCATGGATTGGATGGCTCAAGAGCAGGAACGTGGTATAACGATCACATCAGCCGCCACCACCTGTTACTGGAACAACCATCGAATCAACATCATCGACACGCCGGGACACGTCGATTTCACGGCCGAGGTTGAACGGTCGCTGCGGGTCCTGGACGGGGCGGTGGTGTTGCTCTGCGGAGTCGGTGGAGTCGAGCCTCAATCCGAAACGGTCTGGCGGCAGGCGGATAAGTACCGGGTTCCCAGGATCTGCTACATCAACAAGATGGACCGGATCGGGGTCGACCCGGAGCGGGCCCTCGAACAGATAAAGTCGCGGCTCGCGGCCAAGCCCCTCGCTATCCAGATTCCCCTAGGCAGGGAGGAGTATTTTCGAGGTATTGTTGACCTGGTGAACATGAAAGAATATGACTGGGGCACGGACTTGATCGGGACGGATTTCGTCGTGAAAGAAGTCGCCGCTGAACGCCGGGCCGACGTCCGTCAAAAACGGTCGGAAATGCTCGAGCAACTGAGCGACGCGGATGAGCATATCATGGAGAAATACCTCGAAGGAAGCGAGATGACCGCCGAGGATATTAAGCGGGCGATCCGGAAGGCCACGATTGCCGGCAAGGTCGTCCCCGTACTCTACGGCGCGTCCTTCCGGAACAAGGGCGTTCATCCGCTCCTTGATGCGATCGTCGATTACCTGCCGGCGCCGGTGGACATCCCGCCGGTCGTCGGGCACCATCCTCGGACGCACCAGGTCGAGACGCGGAAGGCTTCGGACGATGAGCCTTTTTCGGCGCTCGTCTTCAAGCTCCAGAACGACCCGTTCATGGGCAACTTGGCTTTTTTTCGCGTCTATTCAGGGAAAGCGCGCCTCGGCTCGGTCTTCTATAACTCCGTGAAGGATGAAGAGGAGCGCGTCTCGCGATTGCTCGAGATGCACGCGAACAAAAGGAAAGAAGTCAAAGAGATCTTCGCCGGCGATATCATGGCCATGGGGACGATGAAGAACCTTTCGACCGGCGATACGCTGTGTGCCAAGAACCGGCCGATCGTCCTGGAGTCCATCAAGTTCCCGGAACCCGTGGTGTCCATGACGATCGAGCCAAGATCCAAGGCAGGGCATGCGAAACTCCATAACGCGCTGGCGAAGCTGGCCAAGGAAGACCCGACGGTCAAGATCATGCAGGATCCCCAGACCGGCCAGAACCTGGTTTATGGCATGGGGGAGCTCCACATCGAGATCCTCATGGACCGGATGTCCCGCGAATTCGGCGTCCAAGCCAACCTGGGCAAACCGCAAGTCGCTTACAAGGAGACCATCCTGAAAGCAGCCGAAGGCGAAGGGAAATACATCCGCCAGATAGGCGTCAAAAGCCAGTACGGTCATTGCCGGCTGACGATTGAGCCCCTTCCGAGAGGCGAGGGAGTCAAGTTCATCAACAAAGTCAAATCCGGCCTCATTCCTGCGGAATTCATTCCAGCGATCGAGGACGGAGCGAAGGAATCGCTCGAATTCGGCATCCTGGCCGGATTTCCTATGACGGACATCAAGGTCACGCTGAAGGACGGCTCGTCGAGCGAGACCGATTCGACGCCCGTCGCGTTCAAGATCGCGGCTACGATGGCGTTCAAGGAAGCGGCCCAAAAGGCCGGGCCCGTGCTCCTCGAGCCGATCATGAAGCTCGAGGTTGTTTCCCCGGACGAATATTTGGGGGACATCAGCAGCGACCTCAACGCCCGGCGCGGAAAGATCGAAGGCGTGGAAATGCGCGGAGGCTCCAGGGTCACCAAGGCCCTTGTGCCTCTCGCGGAAATGTTCGGCTACGCCACGATCCTCCGGACGCTGACCCAGGGCCGCGGCGTTTTCTCGATGGAATTTTTCGAGTATGAGACGACTCCCCTTCAAGTCATGGAGGGCATTGTCGCCCGGATCGAAGGGCGCGTTTCTTACAGTGGTGTCTAGCATGGATCATCTCTGGATGAAACCAAGGAATAGGAGGTAAGGGATGGCAAAGGCGAAGTTTGAGCGGACGAAGCCGCATGTGAATGTGGGGACGATCGGGCATATTGATCACGGGAAGACGACGCTGGTCTCGGCGCTGACGAAGGTGCTGGCCACGAAGGGGTTGGCCCAGGCGAAGAGCTATGATGAGGTGGCGAAGGCGGACGCGAAGATGTTTCGTCGGGACGCGACGAAGATCTTGACGGTGGCCTTGGCCCACGTGGAGTACGAGTCGGAGCTGCGGCATTATGCCCACATAGATTGTCCTGGGCACGCGGACTATATCAAGAACATGATTTCTGGGGCGGCCCAGATGGACGGGGCGGTTTTGGTGGTTTCGGCGGCGGACGGGCCGATGCCGCAGACGCGGGAGCATGTGCTGTTGGCGCGCCAGGTGATGGTGCCGTCGATCGTGGTGTTCATGAACAAGTGCGACCTGGTGGACGATCCGGAGATCTTGGACTTGGTGGAGCTTGAGGTTCGGGAGCTTCTGTCGAAGTATGAATTTCCTGGGGACAAGGTTCCGGTGATTCGGGGGGCGGCGACGAAGGCGATGGCGGACCCGAGCGGAGAGGCGGCGAAGCCGGTATGGGAACTGATCAAGGCGATGGACACGTTCATCCCGGAGCCGTTACGGGAGGTGGACAAGCCCTTTTTGATGTCGATTGAGGACGTATTCTCGATTACGGGTCGGGGGACGGTCGTGACGGGCCGGGTGGACCGGGGGTTGGTCAAAGTTGGGGACGAGGTTGAGATTGTCGGTTTTGGAGAGACGCGGAAGACGGTAGTGACTGGAGTTGAGATGTTCCGGAAGCTCTTGGACCAAGCGCAAGCCGGGGACAACATTGGTTGTCTTCTGCGGGGGATCGGGAAGACGGATGTTGAGCGGGGGATGGTTCTGGCGAAGCCGGGGTCGATCAAGCCGCACCGGAAGTTCAAGGGAGCGATCTACGTGTTGACGAAGGAAGAGGGCGGGCGGCACACGCCGTTTTTCACGGGGTACCGGCCGCAGTTCTACTTTCGGACGACGGACGTGACGGGGAACGCGAGGTTGCCGGAGGGCGTGGAGATGGTGATGCCGGGGGACAACGTGAACCTGGAGATTGACCTGATCACGGACGTGGCGATGGAGAAAGGGCTGCGGTTCGCGATCCGGGAAGGCGGACGGACCGTCGGCGCCGGCACCGTCACGGATATCATCGAATAAGAGGTCTGATCGCCGCGTTGCTTTGCTCCTGGCGATGACACAAATAAGGCAAGAACATTCGATAACATAGAGAACCGAGGGACATCATGGAAAAAATCAGAATCCGATTGAAATCATTCGATCACCGGCTTCTCGACCAGTCCGTGAAAGACATCGTCGTGAAAGCCAAGAGGACGGGAGCCAGCATCGCCGGCCCGATCCCCCTGCCGACGCGGATCCACCGTTTCTGCGTCCTTCGTTCTCCTCACGTGGACAAGAAGTCCCGGGAACATTTCGAGATGCGCGTTCACAAAAGAGTGATCGACATCAGCGAGTACAACAACGAGACGATCGAAGAGCTCCAGAAACTCGATCTGCCCGCCGGCATCGACGTCGAGATTCAGGCTTTCGGCGCGGGAGAGTAAATCATGCTTGAGGGTCTCATCGGCAAAAAAATCGGCATGACGCAGGGTTTCGACGAGAAGGGGAACTCCGTTCCTCTCACGGTCATCAAGGCCGGCCCCTGTACGGTCATCCAGAGGAAATCCAAAGAGAAAGACGGCTACACAGCCCTTCAGCTCGGCTTCGTCGAAGAGAAGGGCGTCAAGCGCCAGAGAAAAGCCATGCTCGGCCATTTCAAGAAATCCGGTTCCCCTTTGACGAGAATGCTGAGAGAGTTCCGTTTTGAAGGCCAGGGCGAGGTCAAGGAAGGCGACCAGTTCTTCGTCGACATCTTCAAGGTCGGTGAAAAAGTCCACGTCACCGGGACGAGCAAGGGAAAAGGTTTCGCCGGCGTCGTGAAACGCCACCACTTTCGGGGCGGGAAGGCCTCGCACGGATCGATGTTCCACCGGGCGCCCGGCTCGATCGGCGCGTCGTCTTACCCTTCGCGCGTCGTCCGCGGCCTGCGGATGGGCGGCCGCATGGGGCATGAACGGGTGACTGTGCGGAACGTCGAAGTGTTCCAGTCGGACAAAGATAATAACCTTCTGGTGATCAAGGGAGCCGTTCCCGGCCCCAACGGAGGTTATGTTTTGATTCATAGAGCATAAGAAGAGTTGACTATGCAAAAAGCGCAAGTTTTAGACAAGAGCGGAAAAGTCAGGTCAGAGATCGAACTCCCGGAGGAGGTATTCGCCTATCCGGTCAAGGCCCATCTTCTGTACGAGGCGGCTATCAGTTTTTTGGCCAACCAGCGGCGCGGCACGGCCGCGACCAAGACCCGGGCCGAGGTGAGCGGCAGCAACCGCAAACCATGGCGGCAGAAAGGCACGGGCCGGGCGCGCGCGGGCGCCACGCGATCCCCTCTTTGGCGGCACGGCGGCACGACCTTTGGGCCTCGTCCCAAGGATTACACCTATAAGCTTCCCAAGGAGGCCAAGAAGAACGCCTTGAGGTCTGCGATCGCGGCCAAGCACGCGGAGCAGCGGCTGCTCATCCTGGACGACCTGAAGCTCGCGGCGGCGAAGACCAAGGGAGCCGCCGACCTATTAAAAGGCCTGAACGTGGATTCCGGTCTCATCGTCGACGGTCTGGACAACGCCAACCTGTTCGTGTCCGTCCGGAACATACCCAAGGTCAAGGCTGTCGATTGGAAATTCGTCAACATCCATGATGTCTTGAATTACGCATGGCTTGTCATCAGTCGGCAAGCCTTCGAGTCTTTGATGGAGAAATTGAAGTGAACAAGGACCCCTACCAGATCATCATCCGGCCTGTGATCACCGAGAAAAGCACGGCGCTCAAAGAGAAGAACAGGGAAGTCTGTTTTGAAGTGGCCCTCCAGGCCAATAAATCTGAGATCAAAAAAGCCGTCGAACAGCTCTTCAAGGTCAAGGTCGAGACCGTCCGGACCCAGATCAAGGTCGGCAAGGAGCGGCGCGTAGGCCGCAGCGCGGGAATGACGAAAAATTGGAAAAAAGCCTTGGTTCGGCTCAAAGAAGGCGAAAAAATGATTGAATATTTCGAGGCGGTCTAACATGGGCATCAAAACCTACAGACCACAAACAGCCGGCCTCCGGCACCGGACGGGCCTGACCTACGAAGAATTGACGACGGACAAGCCTTATAAGCCATTGCTGACGTTTCTTGCCAAGTCCGGCGGACGCAACAACAGAGGCCACCTGTCGATGCGTAACAGGGGCGGCGGACACAAGAAGATGTACCGGGTCATCGATTTCCGGCGGGATAAGCTGGAAATCCCCGGCATCGTCGAAACGGTCGAGTACGATCCGAACCGTTCCTCCTTCATTTCCCTGGTCAAATACCAGGACGGAGAGCGGCGCTACATCCTTGCGCCGCAGGACCTCCGAGTCGGCCAGACGATCGTCTCTTCGGACAAAATCGTGGATATCGTGCCCGGCAATGCCACTCTCCTCCGCAACATCCCGCTGGGCACCGTCATCCATAATATCGAGCTTCAGAAGGACAAAGGCGGCCAGATTGTGCGGACCGCCGGGGCGGGCGCCCAGATCCTGGCCAAAGAAGGCCATTTCGCCCAGGTCCGTCTGCCCTCGTCCGAAATCCGGAAGGTCCATCTGGACTGCCGGGCGACGATCGGACAGGTCGGCAACCTCGACCATCAGAATATCACCGTCGGGAAGGCCGGCCGATCACGCTGGATGGGCTGGAAGCCCCATGTCCGGGGAACGGCCATGAATCCGATCGACCATCCGCACGGAGGCGGAGAAGGCCGCTCCAAGGGCGGCCGCCATCCGGTGAGCCCCGAAGGCATCCCAACGAAGGGATACAAGACCCGGAGGAATAAACGAACCCGAGTTTTTATCGTCAAAAGAAGGAGTAAGTAAAGATGGGCAGGTCTTTGAGCAAAGGTCCATTCATCGATTCCCACCTTCTCGAGAAGATCAAGGCCCTTGAGTCTCAGGGCGAGAAGCGTAAAGTCATCAAAACCTGGTCCCGGCGTTCGACGATTCTCCCGGAAATGGTGGGCCTGACCATCGGCGTGCACAATGGCCGGAAGTTCATCCCGGTGTTCATCACAGAAAATATGGTGGGCCATCGCCTGGGCGAGTTCTCTCCGACCCGGACCTTCAGGGGGCATACGTCCAAAGCGGCCAAAGCGGTCAAGGTGGCAAAGTAACATGGACCCTCAGAAATTCGTTTCCACCGCAGCTACCCGGCACGTCCGGGTGTCCGCCCAGAAATGCCGCCTGGTCGCAGACCTCGTCAGGGACCGGTTCGTGGGAGAAGCGCTGACGATCCTCCATTTCTCCGAGAAGAAAAAACTCGCTCTGGTCATCGAAAAAACGCTCCGCTCGGCGATCGCCAACGCCCAGCAGAAGTCCCCGAACATCGATGTCGACAACCTCTACATCGGCAAGGTCCTCATCAACCAGGGACCGGCCTGGAAACGAATCCGTCCGGCCCCCATGGGACGGGCGTTCAGGATTTTGAAACGGACGAGCCACGTCCTTATTTATCTCGAAGAGAGAAAAGGGAGATAGACAGTGGGACAGAAGACGCATCCGCACGGTTTTAGACTGGGGTTCAATAAGCAGTGGAGCTCTCGCTGGTTTTCCAAAGGTCCGGAGTACGCACGCCTGATCCATGAGGACTTGGAGATGAAGAAAGCGATCAAGGAAAAATATTACCACGCTGGCATCTCTGAAGTGGCCATCGAGCGCATCGGCCCGAAGATCCGGATCATCATCCAGACCGCCCGCCCCGGCATTATCATCGGCCGCGGCGGCAAGGAGATCGAGAGCCTGAAGAGCCTCCTCGGACAGATCGCCAAGCGGGAGGTTTACGTCGACATCCGCGAGGTGGACAAGCCCGAGCTCGACGCCCTGCTCGTGGGGGAAGGCATCGCGGTCCAGCTTGAGAAGCGCATCGCCTACCGGCGGGCGATGAGAAAGGCCGTGGATCTGGCCCTCAAAATGGGGGCGAAAGGCATCAAGGTCATGTGCTCGGGTCGCCTCGGCGGAGTGGAGATTGCCCGCTCGGAATGGTACCTTCGGGGACAGCTCCCGCTTCAGACCCTGCGGGCCGATATCGATTACGGATTTACCGAGGCTTTCACGTCCTACGGCCAGATCGGAATCAAGATCTGGATCTATCGGGGCGATATTGAGAAGCCCAAAATGACGTCGCAGACAGCGGAGGTTGAGGAGATCTAGCCATGTTGATGCCCAAGAAAGTCAAGTTCCGCAAGAGCCAGCGCGGACGCATGCGGGGAAAGGCCCGGCGGGGCAACACCCTTTCGTCCGGTGAATTCGGGCTTCAAGCCCTGGAGCCCTGCTGGCTGACGGCGCGGCAGCTCGAAGCCGGCCGGATCACGATCACCCGGTTCATCAAGCGGCGTGGGAAGCTCTGGCTTCGCGCCTTCCCCTGGAAGCCCGTGACCAAGAAGCCCACCGAAGTCCGGATGGGAAAAGGAAAGGGCGATCCGGAATTCTGGGTGGATGTCGTCCGGCCGGGCCGGATCATCTACGAGCTGGAAGGCGTCACCGAAGAAGTCGCCCGGGAGGCCATACGCCTGGCGTCGCACAAGCTCCCCATCAAGACCCGGTTCATATCCAGAGGATACAGGGAACTCCGATGAAAACAAGCGAATTAAGAGAATTGGATGGGGATGAATTGATCCGGAAAAAAGAGGAGCTCAAGGATCAGCTCTTCAAGCTCCGTTTCCAGCACGAGCTGGGGCAGCTCGAGAATGCGGCTAAGCTCCAAACGATCCGGAGAGATATTGCCAGGATCGAAACGATTCTCAAGGAAATGCAGGCAAAGGCCAAATCCTAAAAGGACGGAAGCGCATATGGACAACCCAGCCATCCAACGCAAAACGACAAAGATCGGGACGGTCGTCGGCAAAAAGATGAAGAAGACGGTCACTGTCCAGGTGGAACGTCAGGTCCGGCATCCTTTGTATAAAAAGATCATCAAAAAACAACGAACATTTCTCGCTCATGACGAATACGAGAAGTGCAAGCTCGGCGACGTGGTGCGGATCATCGAGACCCGGCCCATCAGCAAGCGGAAGCGCTGGAGGGTCATCGAGATCGTGGGCCTGGCGGCCTCGCACGAGATTGAGAACGAGATCGGGGAAGTGAAGCCATGATTCAACAGTACACGATGCTCAGGGTTGCGGATAATTCCGGGGCCAGGCGGATCCGATGCATCACTCCCCTCGGCGGCGGGGTGGGGCTTGTCTGCTCCATCGGTGACGTTATTTCGGCCAACGTCAGGGAGGCGGACCCCGAAAGCAAGATTCCCAAGGGCAAAGTGGTGCGGGCCGTGGTCGTCCGGGCGAGGAAGGAGGTCCGGCGAAAAGACGGATCCTACATCCGCTTTGACGATAACGCGGCCGTCATTATCGACAAGGCGGGCGAGCCTGTCGGGACCCGCGTCTTCGGGCCCGTCGGCCGGGAGCTTCGGGAGAAGAAGTTCATGAAGATCGTGTCGCTCGCGCCTGAGGTGCTGTGATGAGCGCGCTCTCGATCCGAAAGGACGACATCGTCATCGTCAAGCAGGGCAAGGACAAGGGCAAGACCGGCAAGGTCCTCGCGGTCTTTCCGGACAAGCGCCGGGCCATTGTCGAGAGGATCAATTTTGTTAAGCAATTCATCCGGCCGGACCGGAGTAAGAACGTCCAGGGCGGGATCATGGAGAGGGAAGCCCGTCTCCCGCTGTCCCGGCTCATGCTTTACTGCGAGGAATGCGGCCGGGGCGTTCGCGTCCGGACGAAGCGCCTCGAGGATGGGACGAAGATGCGGATGTGCCCGAAGTGCGAGACCAGTCTGGAAAAGCAGAAGTGAAGGATGACCGATGAGCCGCTTATACGATAAATACAAGAACGAAGTCGTGCCGTCCCTCCAGAAGGAGTTCGGCATCAAGAACATGATGGCCGTGCCGCGCCTGGAGAAGATCATCATCAATGTCGGCGTGGGCGAGGCCATCCAGAACGCGAAGGTCCTGGATACAGCGAGGGCCGAGCTGGGCCAGATCACGGGCCAGATGCCCGTCAGCAGCCGGGCCAAGAAATCCATATCGGCTTTCAAGCTGAGAAAGGGCGTGGCCATCGCCTGTTACGTGACGCTGCGGAGCAGGAGGATGTACGAATTCTTCGACCGCCTGGTCAACATCGTGCTCCCGCGCGTCCGCGACTTCCGCGGCGTGTCGCCCAAGGCCTTTGACGGCCGGGGGAACTACACGCTGGGCGTCAAGGACCAGCTCGTATTCCCGGAGATCGATTATACGAAAGTGGAAAGAAGCCGGGGGATGAACATCACCATCGTCACCTCGGCGCGCGATGACAAGGAAGCATTTGCCCTGCTAAGAGGATTGGGCATGCCGTTCCGAGAGTCACAGTAAAAGGAAGGAGACCATGTCGACGACATCGGCTTTCGCCAAATACCTCAGAAAACCCAAATATGCGATCCGCGTCCGGCGCCGCTGCCGGATCTGCGGGAGGTCCCGGGGCTATTACCGGAAATTCGACATGTGCCGCTTGTGCTTCCGGGAGCTCGCCCACAAGGGAGAGATTCCGGGCATTGTCAAAGCGTCGTGGTGAATATCCAGAAAGGATAGCAACATGAGCATAACAGACCCCATTGCGGATATGCTAACCCGGATGCGGAACGCGGCCCTCATCAAGCGGAAGGACGTCAGCATGCCGTCCTCGAGGCTGAAAGTGGAGATCGCCAAGATCCTGAAGGACGAAGGGTATATCAAAAACTTCAAGGTCATCGACGACGATAAGCAGGGGATCTTGAACATCACCCTGAAATATACGGAGGCCAATCAGAGCGTCATCACCGGCATGCGCCGCGTGAGCAAGCCCGGCTGCCGAATCTACTGCACCCAAGATTCCCTTCCCAAGGTCCTGGACGGGCTCGGGATCGCCGTCATTTCGACTTCGAAAGGCATGGCCACGGGAAGGACGTGCGAAGAGCGCGGCGTCGGCGGAGAGGTCTTGTGCTACGTCTGGTGAGGTTTCACGGAGAAAGGGTCGAACCATGTCAAGGGTAGGGAAAAAGCCAATCGTGTTGCCCGAAGGCGTAAAGGTCAATATTCTGTCCGACAAGATCGAGTTTGAAGGCAAGAAAGGAAAGCTGGCCTCCCCGCTTTGCCAGGGGATCACTGCCCGGACCGAAGGGAAGAACCTCGTCCTGGCAAGGGTCGATGACTCCAAGGAGCAGAAGGCCCTCCACGGCCTGTGCCGGGCCCTGGCTGCGAACGCCGCGCTCGGCGTCTCGCAAGGATTCCAAAAGCAGCTCGAGATCGTCGGCGTCGGATACAAAGCAAGGCTCGAGAAGGATAAGCTCGAGCTCTCCCTTGGATATTCGAAGCCCGTTGTTTACGAAGTCCCCAAGGACATCGAGATCGTCGTCGAAAAGCCGACGCTCCTCACGATCCGGGGCAGCGACAAGCAGCGGGTGGGCCAGGTGGCGGACGAGATCAAACGTTTCCGCAAACCCGATCCGTATAAGCTCAAGGGCATACGCTATGTCGGCGAAAAATTGATCAAGAAAGAACGCAAAGCGGGGGTCACCGGTGCTTAAAGATAAAGTCAAGACCAAAGAAGAAACCAAAGTCCGGATCCGGCGGAGAATCCGGAAGAAGGTCCGAGGGACCGCCGAGCGTCCGCGGGTGTTCGTGTTCAAGAGCAATCGATACGTCTACACCCAGGCCGTGAACGACGACAACGGCAAGGTGCTCGTATCGGCCTGCACGCTCGAAAAGTCGTTCAAAGAGAACAGCAAGAACTTCAAGAACATCCAGAGCTGCGAGAAGCTCGGCGAGATCCTGGCCCAACGGCTCAGGGAGAAGAACATCGACAAGGTCGTTTTCGACCGGGGTGTTTATCCTTATCACGGCAGGATCAAGGCGCTGGCGGAGGCCATGAGAAAAGGCGGGCTTGTTTTTTAGTCCCGGACAACGCAAGGAGGACACGTGCACGAGGAAAACACCAAGGCTGGAGAAACGCAACAGGCACAGGAGACGTTCGACGAGCTCGCGGAACTCAAGGATCAAGTGATTAACATCCGCCGGGTGTCGAAGGTCGTCAAAGGCGGCAAGAACTTGAGCTTTGCGGCGCTTGTTGCCGTCGGGAACGGGCGGGGCCTGGTCGGCGTCGGCAAGGGCAAAGCCCGTGAAGTGCCTGCCGCTATCGCCAAGGCCGTGGAGAACGCCAAAAAGCATCTCGTCCGGATCAACCTGGCCGAGACGACGATCGCTCACTACGTCCGCGGCGAAGCCGACGCTGGCGTCGTCGTCCTGCGCCCGGCTTCGAAAGGCACGGGTGTCATTGCCGGCGGCGCTGTCCGGGTCATCCTGGAGCTTGTGGGAGTCAAGGACATCCTGACGAAATCCCTGCGCAGCCACAATCCGATCAGCGTCGCCCACGCCACGCTGGACGCCCTGAAGAAATTGAAGGACCCTTCCCATGTCTCAAAGAACCGGGGGAAAACGAAGGAGGCGATATGGCAGTGAAAGAGCAGAAAAGCGACCTGAGAATTAAGCTCGTCCGCAGCCTCATCGGCTACCCTCAGAATCAGCGTAAGGTTGCCTGGGGCCTGGGATTGAGAAAGTTGAACTCTGAGGTCATTCGCAAGGACGGCCCGGAGATCCGGGGCATGATCAGGAAGATCCCGCACCTTGTCAAGGTGGAGGTCTTGGAGAAAAAATGAATCTCAGCAATCTGCATCCCGCAAAAGGTTCCCGGAAGGACAGACTCAGGGTCGGGCGGGGTCCCGGCTCCGGCCGCCAGAAGACCTCGGGACGAGGAAATAAAGGCCAAAAGGCGGGCGCTGGATTTTCCCGGAAGCGCGGCTTCGAAGGCGGTCAGATGCCCCTTCACCGGCGGCTGCCCAAGCGCGGCTTCCATAACATCTTTAGGACGGAATACGCCGAGGTGAACCTGGACCGGTTGGCGAAGGTCGCCAAAAAGGCCGAAGTGACATTGAAAGACATGATGGAAGCCGGCCTCATCAAGAAGGAGTCCGAGCGCGTCAAGATCTTGGGACGGGGAACGATTGACTCGTCCATGACCATACATGCCCACAAGTTTTCCCGGTCCGCCGAGGAGAAGATCGAGAAAGCCGGTGGGAAAGCCGTCGTCATCGGGAAATAAATAATGCTGGACAGCATCAGAAACATCTTCAGCATCCCAGAGCTTAGAAAACGGGTGATCTTCACCCTGCTGCTGCTGGCCGTCTATCGCGCCGGCGGCCAGATCCCGAATCCGGGAATCAGCTCCTCGGCCCTAGCCGAGTTCTGGCAGGCTCAGAAAGGGACGATCCTCGGGTTCATTGACCTGTTCTCCGGAAGGTACATGTCGAAGATGACGATCTTCGCCCTGGGCATCATGCCCTACATCAGCGCCTCGATCATCCTCCAGCTCCTCCAGGTCGTCTGGCCTTACTTGGAACGGCTGGCCAAAGAAGGCGAGCTCGGCCGAAAAAAGATCACCCAGTATACCCGCTACGGCACGATTGTCATCTGCGTCATCCAGGCCTGGGCCATTGCCTTCTTGCTCCAGAAGCTGACCAGCCCGGGCGGGGCGCGCATCGTTCCCAATCCCGGTCTTCCCTTCCAGTTGCTGACGGTCCTGACCCTGACGACGGGGACGATCTTCGTCATGTGGCTGGGCGAGCAGATCTCGGAACGAGGCATCGGCAACGGCATCTCGCTCATCATCTTTGCCGGAATTGTCGCCCGATTTCCGGCCGGGCTCAGCACCATCGTTTCCGGACTCAAAACGGGAAGCTGGGACCCCATTAAGGCTATCCTTGTCCTTGTGATGATTTTGGCTGTCATCGCCTTTATTGTCTTCATCGAACGGGGGCAGAGGCGGATCCCTGTATCCTACGCGAAGCGGGTCGTCGGCCGGAAAGTCTATGGCGGCCAGAGCACGCACCTTCCCTTGAGGGTCAACACAGGCGGCGTCATCCCCATCATCTTCGCTGCGTCGATCATTACCATCCCGAGCACGATCGCGGCCATGATCAAGATACCCGTCTTTCAGGACATTTCCGCCGCGTTCAGCCCCGGTATGCCGCTCTATAATCTTCTCTACGTAGCATCCATCATCTTCTTTACCTATTTTTACGTTTCGATCATTTTCAACCCGACGGATGTCGCGGACAACCTCCGGAAATACGGCGGCTTCATCCCCGGTATACGCCCGGGTAAGAACTCTTCGGATTACATCGATACGATCCTGTCGAGGATCACGCTCGTCGGCGCCATCTATCTGGCGATTATCTCCATTCTCCCCGAATTCCTGATGACCGGGTTCAAGGTCCAGTCGATCCCGTTCATTGGGAACTTCCTCGACGCCAACCTTCCGAAATTCGTCACCCAAGGTCTCCAAGTTGATTTTTACTTCGGCGGGACGTCGATCCTGATCGTCGTCGGCGTGGCCATGGATACGCTGCAGCAGATCGAAGCGCAGCTCGTTATGCGTCATTACGATGGCTTCATGCGTCGCGGCCGCATCAAAGGGAGAAGGGGATGAGGATCATTCTCCTCGGCGCGCCCGGCAGCGGCAAAGGAACCCAGGGGGACCTGATGGCCAAGCGCTATGGCTTCCCCAGGATCTCCACGGGCGACCTGCTGCGCCAGGCCGTGAAGATGCGAACGCCTCTCGGCAGAAAGGCCGAGGCCATCATGAAAGAGGGTTTATTGGTAAACGACGAGATCGTCGAGGAGCTCGCCCGAGAGCGCATCGCGGACCCGGACTGCCGAAAAGGATACATCCTTGACGGCTTCCCGAGAACGGTCGCCCAGGCCGAGGCCTTAAAGGAAATAGACGGCGAACGGCCTGAAATCGTGATCGGGGTTGAGGTTCCGTCCGGGGTCCTAATGGAACGCCTGAGCAGAAGGCATGTCTGTCCTTCATGCCAGGCTATCTATAACCTCACAGTCCAGCCGCCGAAGGATCAAGGACAATGCGATGTCTGTCAGAGCAAGCTTGTCCAGCGGTCCGATGACAAGCCCGACGTGATCCGGGAGCGGCTCAAAGTCTATTACGCACAAACCGAGAAGCTGAAGGATTATTATCTTCGAAAGAGATCTTATCGGCCGGTTGATGGCCGAGGGACGATCGAAGAGATCTTCCGGAGGATCGTCCATATCCTGGACGAGGCACTGGGCAAAGATGAGATGCGCCGGGTGGAGACATGATCATCTACAAGACGGACGAAGAGATTCGGGCGATGGGCGAGAGTTCGCGGATCGTCGCCAGGATCCTGAACGAACTCCAAGCCATGATCAAGCCCGGTGTCCTGACTTCCGATCTAGACGCGCACGCCGAGCGGCGCGCCAGGGAACTCGGGGCGAAACCCGCGTTCAAGGGCTACCGCGGTTATCCGGCTTCGCTGTGCATTTCGATCAACGAAGAAATCATCCACGGCATCCCCTCGCCCCGGACGCTCCGCGAAGGCGACATCGTCAGCCTCGATTTCGGCGTCCTGCACAACGGATTTTATGGGGATGCGGCGCGAACCTTTCCCGTTGGCCATATTTCCCCGCAGGCCCGGAAACTCATCCAGGCGGCCGAGGAGGCCCTTACCAAAGGTTTGGCCAAGATGGTCGAAGGGAACAGGATCTCGGACATCTCGGCCGCTATCCAGGAGCATGTGGAAGCGCAGGGCTTTTCCGTGATCCGTGCCTTCGTGGGACACGGCATCGGCCATGCCCTTCACGAGGAACCCCAGGTCCCGAATTTCGGATTCCCGGGGAGAGGGTCAAAGATCAGACGGGGCCTCGTCCTGGCCATTGAACCCATGATCGCGGCCGGGGACTGGGACGCGGAGATCCTTATGGACGGCTGGACGGCCATCACCAAGGATCGGAGCCTGGCCGCCCATTATGAGCAGACCGTAGCGCTCACCGACCGCGGCGCGGAGATCTTGAGCGTCGACAAGGAAGAGGCTTCCCGCGGCCATCTTTTGAAGGAGCAGCCTTATGCCTAAAGAAGATGTTTTCGAGGCCGAAGGCACGGTTTTGGAGACTCTGCCGAACGCCATGTTCCGGGTGGAACTGGCCAACAAGCATCGCATCCTGGCCCATATCTCGGGCAAAATGAGAAAGCATTTCATCCGGATCCTTCCCGGGGACAAAGTCCTCGTCGAGATCTCGCCGTACGACCTGACCAAGGGAAGAATTACGTATCGATTTAAATAAAGGACGACGCGCATGAAAGTGAGAGCATCGGTCAAGAAGATCTGCAGGAACTGCAAGATCATCAAACGGAAGGGGAGCGTCCGCGTGATCTGCTCCAATCCCAGGCATAAACAAAGACAAGGCTAAACGAGGTCACCATGGCAAGAATCGCAGGTATCACTCTTCCCCCGGAAAAACGGATCGAGATCGGGCTGACCTATATCTTTGGCATCGGCCGGTCCAAGTCGGCTAAGATCCTGGAAGAGGCCAAGATCGACAAGAACAAGAAGGTCAAAGCCCTCACGGAGGATGAAATCAACAAGATCCGGCAGATCATCGAGAAGCGGGAAAAGATCGAAGGTGATTTGCGCAAGGAAATCAGCATGAACATCAAGCGGCTGATCGACATCGGCTGCTACCGCGGCCAGCGCCACAAGCGGAAACTGCCGGTGCGGGGCCAGCGGACGAAGACCAACGCCCGGACGCGGAAAGGGCCGCGCGGGCACACGATCAAGAAGATAAGGGCGACATAATTCTCGCGAAGGGAGCATGCCATGGCCACAGCGAAACCAAAGACCAAGGTCAAATCGAAGAAAAAAACCAGGAAGGAAATCGGGTATGGTGTTGCGCACATCCAGTCGACGTTCAACAACACCATCATCACCATAACAGATCACCAGGGCAACACGGTCTGCTGGACGAGCTCCGGCACGGCCGGGTTCAAGGGCGCCCGCAAGGGCACGCCGTTCGCCGCGCAGCTGGCCGCGAAGGAAGCGTCCAACCGGGCCCGGGATTACGGCGTTCGCTACGTTGACGTCCGGATCAAAGGACCGGGCGCGGGCCGGGAGTCCGCCATCCGCGCCCTCCAGTCGGCCGGGATCGAGATTAAGTCCATCAAGGATGTGACGCCGATCCCGCACAACGGGTGCCGGGTCCGGAGACGCCGGAGAGTCTAAGGAGTGAATGATGTCGAGATACAGAGAACCAATCTGCCGCCTGTGCCGGGTCGAGAAATCCAAGCTCTTTCTCAAGGGGAACAAGTGCCTGACCGATAAATGTCCGCTGGAGCGGCGGGCCTACCCTCCAGGCCAGCATGGGCGGAGCCGGAGACGGATCCTGGGCTACGGGATCCAGCTCCGGGAGAAGCAAAAGCTCAAACGGTATTACGGGATGTCGGAGAAGCAATTCCGCCTTTTCTTCGAGCGGGCGGAGCGCCAGAAGGGCATCACGGGTGAGACGCTCCTGGCCATGCTCGAGCGGCGCCTGGACAACGTGGTCTTTCTGACTGGCTTCGCCCATTCGCGGGCCCATGCCCGGCAGCTGATCAACCACGGGCACTTTCTCGTCAACGAGTCGCGGGTCACCATCCCGTCGTTCCAAGTCAAGGCTGGCGACGTGGTCACCTTCCGCGAGCGCTCGGCGAAGTCCGAGGATGTAAAGGCGATGCTCGAGGTCCACAAGAACAAGACCGTTCCGGGCTGGCTTGAAGCCGACTGGGACGGAAAAACGGCCAGGATCGTTGCGCTGCCGACCCGGGCGGACATCACTATGCCCGTTGAGGAGCATATGGTCGTCGAGTTGTATTCCAAGTAAGGTTTTGATAAATTTTTGAATCCTCAAAAGGAGGAACAATGACCGAAATAGGTTTTCAGAGGCCCAAATACCTCGAATGCGATTATGAGGCTTTGACCCGCACCTATGGACGTTTCACGGCCCAGCCTTTTGAGCGGGGCTTCGGCGTTACAGTTGGAAACGCCCTCCGCCGGATCCTGCTGTCGTCCATCAAGGGGGCAGCCATCACAGCCGTCCGGATCCAAGGCGTGCTTCACGAGTTTTCGACCATTCCTGGCGTCGTCGAGGACGTGACCGACATCATCCTGAACCTGAAAAGCATCCCCCTGAAGTTCAATGGCAATGAGCCCAAGACTATGACCCTGAAAAAAGAAGGGCCCGCTGCGACTAAGGCCTCTGATATCGTCTGCGACGCCGATATCGAGATCCTGGAGAAGGACATTCATATCGCCTCGCTCGACAGGGACGGGAAGCTCGATATAGAAATGATCGTCCAGAACAGCCGCGGATACATCACGGCCGACGCGAACTTCGACGAGAAGCTCGCCGTCGATTTCATCCCGCTCGACTCCTCGCATTCGCCCATCAAGAAGGTCAACTACCGCGTCGAGCCGGCCCGCGTCGGCAAGCGCATCGACTACGAGAGCCTGACGCTCGAGGTCTGGACGACGGGCGCCGTCCAGCCGATCGAAGCCATGGCCCAGGCGGCCAAGATCATACGGGACCATATGATCATCTTCATGAACATCATCGACGAGCCCATGGAGAAGGAACAGGTCGTGACGAAGCGGGAGATCCCCTACATGCCGCAGATGGACATTTTGTCCAAGCCGATCGAACACTTGGAACTCTCGGTCCGGTCGAACAATTGCCTCCGTTCCGCGGGTATCGAGAAGATCTTCGAGCTCGTCCAGAAGACTGAGGAGGAGTTGCTCAAGACCAAGAATTTCGGCCGCAAATCCCTGAGCGAGATCAAAGAGACGCTGGCGAACCTGAGCCTGGGTCTCAACCTTGACCTCCATCCCAAGCTGATCGAGAAGATCAGGGGCGAGTTGAAGAACGACAGGAGCAAGGAGTCAGATGAATGAGGCATCTCGTTAAAGGCAGAAAACTCGGACGGACGACAGCGCACCGGAAAGCGCTGCTTCGCAACCTCGTCACGTCCTTCTTCGAAAAGGAGCGGATCCAGACGACCCTGGCCAAGGCCAAGGAGGCCCGGCCCTTTGCCGAGAAGATGATCACGCTGGCAAAGAAGAACACTTTGCCCACCCGGCGCCGGGCGCTGGCATTTCTCACCAAGGAGTCCGCCGTCACCAGGCTGTTCAACGACATTGCTCCTCGCTTCTCCGAGCGGCCGGGCGGATACACCCGGATTGTGAAGACCGGGATTCGCCTCGGCGACGGCTCGCAAATGGCCCTGCTCGAGCTCATCGGCTCGGAATACAAGAAGAAAGAAAAGAAGAAGAAGGACAAGGACAAGGGGCCGAAGAAGGCATAGAAAGCGAAGGGGACATAGCCTCATTTTTTATGGTCGTTTAAATCTTAAGCAATTCTTTTCCCGGTATCAGGCCAGTTTCGGGTAGGGTCCTGTCGCGGCTCTTCCCCGGCCGTGCTCGCGGCCGGGCCGCTCCGCGCGGGCGGGGAGCCCCTTCGCCGCGCCACCCTGGCTCGACTTTCCGGCGCCCCGGAAAAAGAATTGCCTGCGCTTAGATCCCATGTTTTGAGGTTTTAAAAAACCGCGCGTGGATCATTCCATGATACGATCCATTCCTTCTCAGCATCGTTTATGGGAGAATAAGAGAGTTGATCAGAAAGCATGATTTTCCGTTCGCAGCTTTTACCATATTTATCCTTACCCTCGTCTTTATGTCCGGGTGCCTCCGGTTCAGACGGCTCTCCCTTGACGAACCAACAGTCGTTTTTGAGCGTGTCGTTTTCTGCGCCTCTCTCGATCAGAAGAAGGGCTGGGCTGAGCCCATCGGGGAGAAGGCTCTATTTATAAAAGGGGTAGATTTAAACGTCTATTCCTTCCTCAATCTCAGAGACCTTCATGGGGTGCACTCCCTCTTTTGGAAATGGTACGCTCCCTCGCGCCGGCTATACCGCGTCACAGACAAGATCTCGGTGGGTGAAGAGGGGAAAATCTTTGAACGATATATCGCTTGGGACGTGATCCATATCTCCGAAGACAAAGAAAGCGGCGCGTGGACCGTCGCCGTCTTTATGGACGATAAGGTGATCGCGGTCAAAGACTTCGAGATAAAATAAATTGAGGACGCAATTTCCTGTGCCTCAGGGACAGGGGAGTGTCGTCCCCTTATAATTTTTCTTTCAGCCCCGGCCCGGGATCCTCAACCGCTGTCCAACCCGGATCAAATAGGGATTCTTGATTCCGTTCAGCTTGACGATCGCCTGGACCGAAGTGCGGTATTTGGCCGCGATCTGGGACAAGGTTTCGCCTGCCCGGACCACGTGCACGGAAGGTTCGGTAGGGACGAATTTAGGGAGGCTGCTGATGATCTGGAGGGCCTTTTCACCATAACCGACCGGCACGCGGAGCGAATATTCGTGGTCGGGCGTAGAATCTTGCCGCAGTTCAGGGTTGAGATAGGACAGCTCCGAGCTTTCGAGCCCGAGCGCCACGGAGAGTGTGGCCAGCTTGGTCGGATGGTTGATAGTGATCGTCTCGAATTTGAGGGACGGGTACGGCGTCGGCAGAGTGAAGCCGTATTTCTCGGGGTCCTTGATGATGAGCACGGCCCCGATAAACCGGGGGACGAAACGCGCCGTTTCATAAGGAAGCCTTCTAAAGAGGTCCCAGAAGTTGTCCAGATAATTGACCTTCTGGGTGTTGATGACGTTCTGGACGCGCATTTCGCCGCAGTTGTAGGCCGCCAGGGCGGTCGTCCAATCGCCGAAGAAGGAATGGAGCTCGTCGAGATATTTAATGGCTGCTTGCGTCGCCTTGTAGGGGTCCATGCGCTCGTCCACGAAGCGGTCCTGGGTCAGGCCGTACCGATAACCCGTGGAGCGAACGAATTGCCACATGCCCATTGCCCGGGCCCGGGACAGCGCCCGGGCCTGATACCAGCTTTCGATGACCGGCAGCCAGCACAATTCTTCAGGGAGGCCGGCTTTCCTAAGTTCCTCCTGGATCCAGTCCTTGTAAAGTCCGGCTCTCTGGTAGGCGGCTTCGAAAGTCTTCCGCTCGCCGCCCATGAACAGTTCGATCTCCCGGCGGACAAACTCGTTCTCGACCAAGGGGATGGATTTTCCATTGCCCTTGATCGGGTTGCGGCCCGAGGCGTTGATTTCCAGGATGCGCTGGGCGATCAGAAGCCGCAGGTCGTTCTTTTCCTGAAGGAGGGGAGAATCCGCTGGCAGATCGACTTTCAAAATGATCTTATAGGCGTCATCCAGTGCCTTGAGGGCCGCATTCATGTCGCTGCGTTCCCAGGCGAGCTTTGCCTCCTGATAGACCATGAGGGCTTCCTCGAGCAGGGCAGAGGGTTCGTCTTTTTCTGAGTTGGCGGCTTTTTGCTGGAGGGCCGTTTCTTCTTCTACGGCTTTTTTCTCTTCAGGGGGGATGATGGTCTTGGCTTCAGCGGCTTTATTCTCCTGAGGCTGCGTCGCCTGGGGAGGGGCGGATTGCGGCGCCGTCCGTTCGAGGACGGGTTTTTGGGGAGTTTGCGTCGGCTTGGGGCCGGATGAACAGCCCCAAAGGAAGACGGCCAGGAGCGCACATATGAGGATCCGGCCTTTTGTAGTTGTTTGCATGATTAAAAAAGATACTTATACCATGGGTGAAGAGATGAGTCAATCATACCATTTCTCGAGGGGTATATATAACTCTGTATACCCAATTCCTTTGGATCCAGCTTATTTCCGGTGCCAGCGCCAGGCGGTCTCGATGATGGTCTCGATTTCGGAGTTCCGGAGCTTCCAGCCTAGCAGGCGCTCGGCCTTGTCTTTGGAGGCGAGGAGCACCGGCACATCGCCTTCCCGCTTGGGCATTTCCCGAACCGGGACCTTCTTTCCCGTGATCTTTTCAGCCCGGGCGATGACCTCTTTGACGGAATATCCCCGGTTAGTTCCCAGATTGATGAATTCGCTCCGCGGGAAGGCCATGAGCTTCTGGAGGGCCAGGACATGGGCATTCGCCAGGTCCGTGACATGGATATAGTCCCGAATGGCTGTCCCGTCCGGCGTGGGGAAGTCCGTGCCGAATATGTCCAGGTTTTCCTTTCTCCCGAGAACAGAGAGAAGAATATTGGGTATGAGGTGAGTTTCCGGGTCGTGGCATTCGCCCATCTCTCCGTCCGGGTCTGCGCCCGAGGCGTTGAAATACCGGAGGGAGATGAATTTGAGCTTGTAGGCCCGGTCATAGTCCTGGAGGATCCGTTCCACAAAGAATTTCGTCTGGCCGTAGGGATTGAAGGGGTCGAGCGGATGGTCCTCCGGGATCGGGATCTGCTTCGGGATGCCGTACACGGCTGCGCTTGAGGAAAAAATGAAATTCCTAACCCCGGCTTCAAGCATTTCCTCGAGAAGGTTCAAGCTCGATGTCAGGTTCTGGGTGTAATATTTCCGGGGATGGATATAGGATTCGCTGACCTGGATGAGGGACGCGAAATGGAGAACGGCGGCGATATTTTGCGATTTGAACGCGCTCCGAATATCGTCTTTTACCTCGAGGTCGCCGACGATGAGCTCCGCGTCCCGGACGAATTCTCGCCGTCCGGTCGATAAATTATCAAAAACAACGACGTCGAAACCCTGTCTCCGAAGCTCTTTGACGGTGTGAGAGCCGATATACCCCGCCCCACCGGCCACCAGGATCTTGCTCATGATGCCTCGGCCATCAGCTTCCTCGCGAGTTTAAGCCCCTGGGCCTTGGTTTCAAAGTCGTTGTCCAACTGACGTTTATAGATCTCGCTCAATATTTTCCCCATGTCCGGCCCCGGCTCAACTCCCAACTTGATCAGGTCCCTCCCCATGATGAGAGGTTTGATCGTCTCCTTGTTGACGCGGAGCTCCTCGAATTTCCCGAGCAGCCACTTTCCCTCCCGGTCCAGGCTTCTGATGGGCCGTTCCCTCCTCCCGGCGCGGTCCGCGGCATCAAGATAAGCGAGGAGCTCGATCTCGCTGTCCGTGTCCGCCGCCAGCTTGTTGAACGCCTTCCGGGTGACGGTGTCGCGGTTCTGCCACAGCTCCGCGGCCCGGTGATGGGTTTTGATCAGCATGAGAGCGGTCTTCCGGAGGGGATAGCCTTTCCAGGAGAAGATCTTGAACCGGCCGAAAATCTTCCTCGCGAGCCGCTCGCTGGCGCCGTCGTGGCCGGCGCTGGTGATCACCATCCGGCCCCGCTTGAACTCCCACTGGGTCGTCTCCGATTTCCCGACGTCGTGATACAGGGCCGCCAGGAGAAGAGCCAGTGTTTTGGCCGGCTCGAGCTTAAACAACACGGAGAGACGGCGTGCCTGGTCCACCGTCAGTTTGGTGTGGTGCCAGACCGTATGGTGGCCGAAATCATCTTTTTCGGGATGAAAAACCGAATCCTGGATGATAAGGGTCAGGGCATAGAGCTCGGGAAAGAGCTGGCGCAGCGCGCCTAATTTAAAGAGCTCCTCGAGCCCCAGGGACGGGCGCTCGGAAAAAAGAAGGATTTTGAAGACCTCTTCGTTGACGCGCTCGACGCTGAGGCGGGTCAGGTCGATGTTTTTCGCGAGCTCGTAGGTTGAGGTGTCCACGGCAAAGCCGAGGACCGAGGCGAAGCGGGCCGCCCTGAGGACTCTGAGCGGGTCCTCGGGAAACGCTTTTGGGTTCGTCACGCGGATGAGCTTGGCCCGGATGTCTGTGGCGCCGTCGAACGGGTCGACGAGCTTCCCGTCCGCGAGGCGCAAGGCAATGCTGTTCAACCGGAAGTCCCGCCGTTCGAGATCAGCCTTGATGGGGAGGTGGGGGTCGGCGGATACCAGGATGTCCTTGTGGCCGCGCGCCCCTTCGCCCTTGGGCCGGTCCCTGCGGGGCAGGGCGACGTCGTAAGATTTTCCTTTGATCGTGAACTTCACGATCCCGAAGCTTTTCCCGACGAGGTCCACCTTGCCGAAAGGCTCGATCCTGGCCACGATATCCTGGAGCGGGCGCCGGGTGATGAGGATGTCCACGTCCTCGGAATGGATACCCCGGAGCCGGTCCCGGACGAAGCCGCCGACGGCATAGACGTCTTTGCCGAAAAGCTTGACAAAGAGCTTTTTGTCGCAGAAATCGGCCTCCAGATTTCTCATGGGTTCCAAGGGCTTAATTATAGGAACTGCGGGGGCCAAGTGCAATTTTTATTTTAAATGCGAGATCGGCCTGTACTCATGACCTCCCTTACACCTTTAATGACAAATGCTCAAGTTCGTTTGACCCCGCTGCAGCCTTGGTGTAAACTGTGAGATTCAAAATAAATAAATGAACTTTGTGGTGAAGAAGGCAATTCTTGTTGCGGCCCTGGTGAGTGCGTGGACCGTTGTCGCGGGCTTTGCGGCATCCTCCCAAAAATATGATGTCGAGATCTCTCTCCGGGAGAAGAAGATCCTTGACCTCACGCCGGAGGGTCTCTCCCTCGTTTTTCACCTCGACATATACAACATATTGTCCGCGCCTCTGTTTCTCACCAAATATGACTATCGGGTCGTGATCAATGAGACGGAATACCTGAACCTTAAGACGTCGCTGGATGAGCCCATCAGGGTCGAGCCCAAAAGCGGAATTCTCATCGCCCTGCCGGTCAAGGTTACGTATGAATATCTTTTTCAGACGGTTCCTGATGTCCGGACAAAAGACCAGGCAGCCTGCTTTCTCACCGGCGGTATCGTTTTTCAGGACGAAAAGAAGAAAGAGAAGAGGGTTCCGGTCGCCTTTTCCGGCGATTTTCCCATCTACCGCGAGCTCGAAATGCGAATCCTGCCGGTCGAGGCCAAGGACCTGACCGTCGGCGGGGCAAACCTCGTTTTCAAGGCCGCGCTGAAGAACCCGAACGGATTTTCTTTTAAGATAGATCGGGTAACCTACAGACTGGATTTCGTGGGCAAGACCGTTTCAGAAGGAGCTGTCGGACAGGGGATTGCCGTGGAGAGCCGGGGCGAAAGAGCCTTCGCCATTCCTCTGCTTTTGGACTTTTTCGAGGTCGGCAAAACCGTCTACGACGGCCTGGCACAGCCGCCCGTGGCTGTGCGCTTCTCGGGCGAAGTCGAGGTCAGCTCCCTATGGGGGAGTTTCACGATCCCCTTCAATAAAAGCGATAAAGTCGCCGTTCAGAAGATCTCTTGATCAGCGTCATCATTTCCACCTGCTGGGGATATTCGACAAGGTCTTGCTTCTCAGTCTTCTGGGCCTCTCCGCAGCGGCTTTATGAAGCGAAAGAATCAGGCCGAAGTGGGAAAATATTCAGCGATCATCGAGAAATGTAAAACGGCGTCTGACCCTGGCCTTTTTTCAGGGAAGGCGTCAGAGCCAATAATTGATCCCCAGCGAGAATTGATAGCTACCGATGTCGAAGGGGCCGAAGCCTTGGAACGAACTGGTGAACTTGCCTTTGGCGTTGCTATATTTAAATTCGAAGTCGATCGTCAGCCTGTTCGCCACAGGGATCATGAGTCCACCGAAGACGTGGTAGCCGAAGCTGATTTTCCCGAAGTTCTCGCCTTCCATGGCATCTACCTGGTAGATCGGATAGCCCGTTATATTGTTGCCGCTGAGGTCCGCAAAGTCTTCACCACCGCTAAAATCAATGATATCGCCCTGCATGCGGATACTCCAGAGATAAAGCCCCACGCCGGCGCCGGCATAGGGAATCAATTTATTCCGCCGGCCGAATGGAGCGATTTTGAGAGAGAGCTGGGCCGGCGTGATCGAAATGTTCAGACGGTGCATAGGCGCGAAATCGCCTTGGTAAGCATTGGGAAAGGCCCAGGTGCCGCTATCCAATTCAATGCCGACATAATTTTTATAGTATCCAGATTTGTTCTTACTGAAGGTGTCGAGGCCGAACACGAGGCTGAACTCCTGGGTCAGGAGATATTCGTAGGCGAAGCCGAACGAGGTGTCCTGGAAATTTGATTTCGTATAATTCATATTTTCGAATTCGCTCGTCCAGAGACTATCCGGCCAGCCGGGACCGCTTTGAGCGCGGGGAATGAAGTAATTCACTTTGAATGAAACGATGTTCGAATAGCCCAGCGCGGCGACCGTCAAGAAGACGATCATCGCAGCGAGAAGTTTCTTTTTCACCATCCGACTCCTGCGTTTGCGATTTTTAAATTATGAGGCCAGGTTTTCAGAACCAATAATTGAGTCCCAGAGAGAGATGATAACCGCCGAGGTCAAAGGGAGCGAAGCCTTCGAATCCCTCGGTGAACTTGCCCTTGGCCATGTGGTATTTGAACCCGATATCCAGCGTCAACGCGTTCGTCAAGGAAAACATGAGACCGCCGAGAACATGATAGCCAAAGCTGACCTTCCCGAGGTTCTCCCCTTCCCTGGCATCCACCGCGTAGATTGGATAGACCGGCAGTTCGTATCCTTGGGTGGTTTCATAGATGTATTCGTCGTCGAAGTCGATCATATCGCCATACATGCGGACGCTCCAGAAATACACCCCCACGCCGGCGCCGACATAGGGAATGAGCTTGTTCCGCCGGCCGAACGGAGCGATTTTCAGCGAAAGCTGGACCGGCGTGATCGAAATGTCCAGGTTGTGACCGGTTGAAAATGTGTCCACATCCATATATTTATCATATTTGGAGAGGACTGCCCACCAATCATTGTCCAACTCAAAACCGACATAATCCCTGTAGAGCCCAGAATTATTCTTGTGGTAAAACGCGTCGATGGAGAACTCAAGGCTGAGCACCCGCGTGAGGAAATATTCATAGGAAAGTCCCAGCGACATTCCTTGGAAATGTGATTTGGCGAAGTCCATGTTGTCGAACTCGATGGTCCATAAGCTGTCCTGCCAGCTGGGACCGCTTTGGGCGCGCGGGATGAAGTAATTCATTTTAAGAGAAAAGGTATTCGAATAGCCCAGGGCCGAAATCACGAACAAGGCTGTCAGTGCCAATGTGATCTTCTTTTTCATCGTCTTTCTCCTTCACTTGTTTTTATGCAAAAACTATGCCAAATTGCGAGGCCGGATATCCAGGCAGCCGGACCAGGGGGATGTGGCGAAAAGGGGTCAATTGTCCTCTTTCCAGGCGGTCCCAGTCCATTAGTTTAAACCGCCCTCCAGCGCTTGTAAAGCAGCGATGATTAGCAATTCTTTTTCCGGGGCGCCGGAGAGTCGAGCAGGGGTGGCGCGGCGAAGGGGCTCCCCGCCCGCGCGGAGCGGCCTGGCCGCGAGCACGGCCGGGGAAGAGCCGCGACAGGACCCCGCCCGAAATTGGCCTGACACCGGAAAAAGAATTGCTTACGCAGCGATGTTTGACTTTTTACAGGCCTCTTCTTACTATGGACGTGCCGGAGGGGCCTGATAGGCCGATGAAAACCCGCTTTTTAAAAATTGACCGAGAAAGCTTAGGGCTGGCCGAGCTCAGGCTGATTTCCGGTGTCCTCCGAAACGATGGTGTCATGGTCTGTCCGACGGAGACATTCTACGGCCTGGGTGTCTTGGCTTTTTCGGAAAACGCCGTAAAAAAAGTCTACCGCCTGAAGGAACGCGAACTGGGAAAGCCTCTCTCGGTCGTCATCGCCGATATCGCCATGGCGGAGGAGATCGCGGCCGTGCTTCCGCCGCTCTTTTGGACATTCAGCCGCGAATTCTGGCCGGGGCCTTTGACCTTGGTCGTCAAGGCTAGACCGCTTTTCCCAAAGGAAATGCTGGGTCCGGGCGGCTCGCTTGCGATGCGCATTCCGGATGCGCCCTGGCTGAGAGATCTCATCCGGCATCTCAACGCGCCCATAACAGCGACGAGCGCCAATCTTTCGGGGACAGGGGAGATCTCTAGACCTGAGGACATTATCGAGATATTCAAAGGGAAGGTTGACCTCATCATTGACGGAGGTCGGACGGCCGGCGGCTTGCCTTCGACGATCGTGGATTTGGCTTCAGATCAACCCCGGCTTCTCCGGGCAGGAGCCGTTCCCCTCTCCCGCCTCCAAAAATATCTTTAGCTCGAAAACTATTTGACTTTGGTGCCGGGGGGCACGTCGCCTTCGAAGAAGGGGATGATGGCTTTATCGTCCAAGACCGCGGCCAGGAGCATGCCCTGGGATTCGATGCCGCGGATGACGGCCGGCTTGAGGTTGACGATGACAATAAGCCGTTTTCCGACCAATTCTTCCGGCTTGTAGGTCTCGGCGATTCCGGCGACGATCTGCCGCTGTTCCGTGCCGATGTCGATCTGGAGCTTGATCAGCTTCTGGGCCCCTTCGACCTTTTCGGCCTTCAGGACAAGGGCCACGCGCAGGTCCATTTTCTTAAATTCATCGAATGAAATATAGTCCATGATTCCCTCCGTTTTTGCCGATGACGATGGGGCGGTTTGTTTCGCCTCTTCTCGCTTTGCCTCCTCGGCTAAAAATTCCTTGAGGTCAACCCTGGGAAACAAAGGCGTCGGCTCTTTCATCGTTTGCCCGACCGCAAGGCCGTCAAAGTCGAGCTCGGAATAGAGCCGGCTTTGGATCGGTTCTTTCTCACCCAAGAATTCCCAGACTTTCTGGGCCGATACGGGCATGACCGGAAACAGCAGGTAGCTTACGCCGCGGATAGCGGCCGCGGCCTGATAGAGAACGCGGGCGAGGCGCGGTCTTTGCCCCGGGTCCTTGGCCAGTTTCCAGGGCTCATTGGCGGCCAGATATTTGTTCACGGCGTTGATATACACCCAAATTTCTTCGAGCGCTCTGTTCACGGCGGTGCCGTCGTAATGAGCATAAACGATTTCTTTCAGGCCGGTGAAATCTTGGCGAATCTTCCGGTCGTTCTCTCGCTCCTCGCCCCGTTCCGCGAGCGTTCCATGGAAATAGCTGCGGACCATGGTCAGCGTCCGGTGGACGAGGTTCCCCAGATCGTTCGCCAAATCGGAGTTAGTCCTGTGGATGAAGCCCTCATGAGAGAAATTCCCATCATTTCCGATCGGAATTTCCCGGAGCAGGAAGTAGCGCAGCGGATCGGGCCCGAAGGCATTGATGATGACGTACGGGTCCAGCACATTGCCCTTGGACTTGGACATCTTGGTGTCGTCCTTGAGCCACCAGCCGTGGCCGAAGACGCATCCGGGCAGAGAGAAACCTCCGGCCATGAGAAACGCCGGCCAGAAGATGGCGTGGAAACGCAGGATATCCTTGCCGATGAGATGGACCGTGGCCGGCCAATATTTTTCAAAGCGCCCGAGGTCCCAATCGTATCCGATCCCCGTCAGATAATTATGGAGCGCGTCGAACCAGACGTAGATGGAATGGGCGGGATCGCCCGGCACCGGGATTCCCCACTTGACCGTCGTCCGGGTGATGCTCAGGTCTTTGAGTCCGCCCCTCACGAAGCTCACGACCTCGTTCATCCGGACCTGGGGGCGGACGAAGTTCGGGTTCCGCTCGTAGAAATCGAGAAGGGGCTGCTGGTAGGCCGACAGCTTGAAGAAATAGGTCGGTTCTTTGACGATCGCCGCTTTAACGCTGCATTCGGGGCAGATCTTGTGTCCTTCTTTCTCTAAAGGAACATCTTCAGCCAGAAAATGCTCGTTCGAAACGCAATACCAGCCCTGGTATGTACCCTTGTAGATGTCGCCCTTATCGAGAAGCTTTTTAAAGAGCTTCTGGACTCCCTGCTCGTGAAAGGCTTCTGTCGTGCGGATGAAAAAGTCGGGCTCGATATGGAGCGCCTGCCACAGGTCTTTGAACCGGACGACGACCCTATCGGCCAGCTCGATGGGCGTCAGGCCTTTTTTGACTGCCGCCTTCTCCACTTTCTGGCCGTGCTCGTCCGTTCCCGTGAGGAAAAACACATCGTATCCGGCCAGCTTTTTGAACCGGGCGAGCGTGTCGGCGATGATCGTCGTGTAGGCGTGTCCGATGTGGGGCACATCGTTGACGTAATAGATCGGCGTCGTTATGTAAAAAGTTGGCTTAGACTTCTTTGCCACCGGGCATTCCTCCTCTGATCAAAGAGATCGCTTCGGCGCGCGTAACGGCGTTCGTCCGAAACGAGCCCCGGACGGCCGACGTCACGGTGATGGATTTCGGTTTCTTTGCGCCTCGCATGGACATGCACATGTGCTCTGCTTCGATCACGACCATCACGCCAAGGGGCCTGAGGTGCTCGTCGATCAGGTCGGCGATCTGCTTGGTCAGGCGCTCCTGGACCTGAAGCCGCCGCGACAGATTGTCCACGACCCGGGCGATTTTGCTCAGGCCGACGATCCGGCCTCCCTTGGGAATATAGGCCACGTGGGCCACCCCGGCGAAGGGGAGCATATGGTGCTCGCACATCGAGTAGAG